>ENA-UENW01000073-UENW01000073.1-marine-metagenome-genome-assembly--contig:-NODE-73-length-64241-cov-3.936877_pt1 | contig 64241 bp, 45 predicted proteins | sample MGYA00237876_ERZ529329 | MGnify/ENA primary metagenome ERZ529329 (study PRJEB26372, sample SAMN05368346) | marine metagenome | biome: cultured habitat; feature: ocean water; material: water; isolation... | reverse complement strand
TCTCTTCCGAAGCGGCTGCAAATGTAGACTCTTATCTTTATCCACACAAGCTTTTTCAAAAAGAAATTGCATATTTTTTAAGCCCCTATCATTGCCCGAATAAAAACCGGTATAGGTGTAGTAGACATAAGCGCCAGTTCTTCAGGAAGATGACTCTCTCCATTTAAGAAGCGGAGTAATCTTGGCGGCGGATTATCTCTGAACAAACGGGCAAAAAGCTGGTCTCCTGGATAACGTTTCTCCGCCAGCACCTTTAGCATTAGGCTATCATAGTATTGGTGTCGTTGGTCAAACCAATTCAAATCACCAAGTCTATTATCGCCTTTAGCCAGAGCTTGAAGCAACCGTTGGATACGACGGTGTATATATAAAAAGGTGTAGCCTGTAGAGGCTCTGGTATCACCGCCTGCTGTTCCGACATGTATAATGGGGCCGTTACGGGTCGAAAAAGAATAGTCCGTCATCGGTATCACACCCTGTTCCTCCCGCACGATCTCAAATTCTCCTATATGCGACCAACACTCCTTTATATAAGTACGGATGATTTCATCATAGCCATCTGAAGAAAGATGCTCGTTAGAAAAGATGGCTAACTCAAATAGAGCTGTATTGGGGGTATCTGGAAATACATACATAAAACGGAAGTCATCATGCTGTGGCACTCTGAAGTCCATCAAGGTGGCATCACCATCTTTAAAGATTGGTTCTTTCGTTCGTACGAACCAGCCCTTAAAATGCTGGTCTAGGTATTGCACCTTACTCTTATCAATTGTACCCCTCCATATACTATTGATACACCATGGCGCAGAGAAGTCTCCCTCACTCGTATGTACAAGGACTCCTTTCTGATCGGGCAACTCCTCAACTGACGCTACATCCGCTATAATAGAGACTACGTTTTTATGCTTAGCAAAGCATTCATCCGTATAGCTGTAATAGTCTGCCGCCTTTATCATCTTATAGGAGAACGGAGCAATATCCAATTGCCTGGTATAATCATAGGTATGGAACCATAATTTTGGCCAGGAATAGTGTACGATCTCTTCAAAGGGGCCTGGCGTACTTTCCCAAAAACACCAAGTCCGATCATCAGATTGTTTACGTTCCTGATCGATCAGCAGTACTCGACTATGCTTTAGTGGAGAATGTAAAAGCTGATACACAAAGCTACGGCCAGCCGCGCCAGCTCCGGTAACTATGAAATCATAATGCTTTTCTACGGATGCCATCTAAGCGTTCGTTTAGAAGAACAATAATAACAGGAGGAAAAACACCAATTGTGCGCCAGCATAAATGGGCAACAAGGGGTGCCGAAAACGTATCTGTAGAAGCTGTAAGGGAATGCTAAAGAAAAGTGCCACCAACGACCATGCTATGTAATTTTGGGTTGGAATTATGCCTCCAGCCCATTGCCAATAATCTAATGCTACGGCAACTGGTTCAATACATAAGTCATAGAGTGCAATAAGCGCACTAGCAACGACCGCAGCCAACAAGGGGGAAGAAAGAAAACGGGCAGCAAGGTCGTTAGTAGCAAGTATCAGTAATGTCCAGTTGAGTGCTATAACAAGGGGAACATCCAACCATTGAATCCACATTGTGGCACCATAATGGTAGACGCCAAATATTCGTCCGGTTGCAACACCAGCCACCTCAATAAAAAAGGTTCCCCAGTAAGTAACTGCTACCCACCAAAGGAGACGAAAATCTTGGTGCTTCTGGTGAATGAAATACAGTATTGGCAAGCAAACAACCAGCAGTAAAAAATCGGTGATCTGAGTAGTCAGCGGATATACCGCAGGCATTAAGTGAGCCTGCACACCTGACAGAAACGAAAACACCAGAAAAACAGCAAAAAACAACTCCGCTTGACTTAACTCTAAACGAGTGGTCCAGTACTCAAGACGCCGGTTTATTTTACTTGCCAGTTCAGCCATATTTATAGTAGATTCAAACTATTGCGCACCGCACTACTGAAGAGTAAGACCATCTTACGACCATCATTAACACGGATCCGCTCCTCAGCTACTCGATGAGCAGGAGATTGTTTAATCTTTTTCAACAAATTCAAGTAGTACACATACGCCAGGTAAACCCCGAAGCGAGCTCCCTCTGGCAAACGGATAATACCTTGATAAGCATGATCAAAATCCCTACGGATATCAGCCTCGATTTGCGCCTTTGCGTCAGCCGTAAATTCCGTAAAATCCACACCTGGAAAATAAACGCGCCCACGATCATCAAAGTCGCTCTTCAAATCACGCAAGAAGTTGACTTTTTGGAAAGCAGAACCTAAGCTCCGTGCGGAGTCTTTCAAGGATTCATACTTTTCATTGTCACCTTCGCAGAAGACCCGTAGGCACATCAACCCTACCACTTCAGCAGAGCCATAAATGTACTCTTCGTAACCTGCTTGATCATAGGTATTCTCGTGAAGGTCCATCTCCATGCTACGCAAAAAGGCATCGATAAGCTCTCTTTCAATATTGTACTTATTGACAACCTCTTGGAACGACTGAAGAACGGGGTTAAGACTAATTCCCTCTTCTATGGCTACATATGTGTCTTTCCAGAAACGGGATAGCAATTCAGCCTTAGGATAATCGTGAAAAGTATCAACGATTTCATCGGCGAAACGCACAAAACCATAAATAGCATAAATAGGATTGCGGAAGCGCTTGTCAAACACACGGATTCCTAGTGAGAAAGAAGTACTGTAGCGCTGAGTGATCAGCTTGCTAGACTCCATACACACTTTACGATACAACTCAAACATAGTGGACTTAGGTTTTTACTTGGTGAAAGTTTACCAAAGATTAATGCAGAATTTTGTCTACCTCTTCCGCCACAACTTGGCCGGAAATCAAGGACGGCGGCACACCAGGGCCAGGTGTCGTTAGTTGTCCGGTGTAGAAGAGGTTGCTCACTTTTTTATTGCGCATTTTGGGCTTGAGAAATGCTGTTTGGAGCAAAGTATTAGCAAGCCCATAAGCATTGCCTTTGAAGGCGTGATAATCCTTTTTGAAATCGCGGTGCGCATAGGAACGCTTGTAGATGATATGGTCGCGGATAGCATGACCCGTTATCGCCTCAAAGCGATCTACGATGATATCGAAATACTTTTCGCGTAGCTCATCGGTATCTTCCAGATCGGGGGCCAATGGTATGAGGAAGAATAAATTCTCATGGTCAGCTGGTGCTACTGAGTCGTCGGTTACCGATGGCGCACAGACGTAGAACAATGGCCTAGATGGCCATTTGGGCTCTTCGTAAATTTCGTGCGCATGCAGCCCGAAATCTTCATCAAAGAACAAGTTATGGTGATGAAGCCCAGGCAGCTTCTTATCAACGCCAACATAGAACAATAGGCTTGAAGGCGCCATGGTTCGTTTCTGCCAATAGGACTCTGTATAGTTTCTAAGTTTTGGAGGCAATACAGCTTGCTCCAGATGATGGTAATCAGCACCACCAACTACGGCGTCAACAGTATATCTGTTGTTAGCAGTGATTACTTGCGTCGCATGACCATTAGGGACAATTATCTCCTTGACCTCCTCGTCGTACTTGATCTCAACGCCAAGTTCCTCAGCCAGGCTCACCATGGCCTTGACGATTTCGTGCATTCCCCCTTTTGGGTACCACGTACCAAGAGCGAGGTCAGCATAATTCATCAGACTATACAGTGCTGGCGTTTTCTGCGGAGTAGCGCCAAGAAAAAGAACAGGAAACTCGAGCAACTTGATGAGCTTATCATTCTTAAACAGCTTCCGGATAGATGTAGAAATGCTTGAGAACATTTCTAATCTAAATAAGCTTAAGAGAATACGAGGATCAGCAAATTCGAGGATGTTGTGACTCGGCTTGAACACAAACTCGTTCATACCTACCTTATACTTATAGGCGGCCTCAGAAAGAAACTGCTTGAGCTTAGCGCTGCTGCCTGCCTCGTAAGATTCGAACATCGCGTATAGTTCTTCCATCTTTGCTGGCACCTCCATTTCTTCCCCATCCTCAAAGTAGACGATGTAGGAAGGGTCTAAACGAATGAGGTCGTAATAATCGGAGGTTGATTTACCAAAGCATTGGAAATAGTTCTCAAACACTTCGGGCATCCAGTACCAACTCGGCCCCATATCGAAGGTAAAGCCTTGTTCTTTGTACTGACGCGCTCGACCACCAGGCCCACTATTCTTTTCCAGAATGGTAACCTGATAACCTTTCTGAGCCAAGCTAGACGCTGCTGCTAAACCAGCAAAGCCCGCACCTATGACAACAACATTTTTTGACAAAATAGTCCTGTTTTTGTGATATGGGCATAACAGGACTTTTGCAGTTTTGTTTAACTATGAGTGCGCAAAAGTTAGACGAACCAGGTCTGAATTCTGGCCTACTTCTTATTATACTTATTCATGGTGTGATTAATACCAATGGCTCCAAAGCTCAGAACAGTGTCCGCAGCGTACTTGACCAAGTCAGCGAGCTGTTCTTTTTCCTCCGCTGACCATTCTCCCAAGACAAAGTCTACTTGACGGCCCTTGGAGAAGTCACTACCAATCCCGAATCGTAGGCGCGCATAGTTATTTCCACCTGTTACCTGGTCAATGTTCTTAAGGCCGTTATGGCCACCGTCATTGCCTTTGGCTCGCAGGCGCTGTTTGCCGAAAGGCAAATTCAAATCATCCAAAACCACAAGAAGGTTCTTCTTATCAATCTTCTCTTTTTGCAACCAATAGCGAACAGCCTTGCCGCTCAGGTTTACATAAGTAGATGGCTTTAGTAATATGAATGTACGACCACGATGTTTAATCTGAGCCACATCTCCCTGGGTATCATTTTGCCAGGTGGCTTCTTTGGACGCAGCCAGGTGGTCCACTACATCAAAACCAATATTGTGGCGGGTGTTATCGTATTTAGCACCCATATTTCCGATGCCGACGATGAGGTACTTCATGGGGTCGGGAGTAATTTCCGGTTGACGAAAAAATTGAACAAAACGCTGAAGAATCTTAGAGATCAAGGACGTGAATTGGTAGTTACATAAATCTCGGTGCCCGTATCGATCATGCAAATACTAGCATGTCTCTATACATAATTGAAGGAAAAATAGTTCACCTCCAAAAAGCAGGCACAAAAGTAGGAATTTACCGGGAGCCATTGCATTTGTAGCAGAAGTCGAGGTTATATGATTAGAGAGAGTAGTGCATTACTCATCCAAATGCCACAAAATGCCATAGGTCAGTGGTGACCACGGAGCCGTTTTCACATCTGCCGCTTTCAAAGCATTATTCAGCCAGGTATTACAAGTATTGATAGCATGATATTGCCCATGTGCTTCGTAAAAGAAGTCGTGACGAGAATAGCCCTCACTGGCGATCTCTGTCCAATCCTGATTGGTGCCTTTTCGGAAAGATTCGTCTAGGTACTGGAACAATGAATTCATTGCCTCCTCGCATAACTCTAGACGCTTCCAGGCATCGCGTGGTTTGAAGTAGCGGGTAATATGCATAATCGGCTCACTACTTACCAACAGCGCTTTAGCCCCATTTTCAAAGGTTAAATCACCCCAAGTTGGTGTTTCTAGATAGAAATTTCGTTCTCCCCATCCGTACGCAACATGAGTGGTAGTGTCATTCTGGAAAGACGTGTGTATTAGGTTTGCGGGAAGATCCTTGACGGGTACTACGATATCAAGGTGAATGCCCCCGGTTGTGATAAACACCTCGTGTGTTTTTTGATCACAGGCCTCGGCTTTAGGATTAGTGGTCCATAGTGAGCCAATAAGGGCAACTATTATATACAAAAGGATTAAACCCAAAATGCCTAAGAGCAGCCATTTGAAATATCGCCAAAAAGTACGCATATGTATGTGCTAAGATGGATTAGCAAAGAGCTTGTCTAAAGTTTAAACTCCTTAGTAGCCCTTTCCAATGCTTCTGGTTTCCCAACGTCGAGCCAGCTCGACTCATCATGAGGAAAATTACGAATAAATCCGTGCTTTGCGGCCTCGAGCCATACCTCAATAATAGAAAACACTGACTTGTCAGAAGGGAAGTAAGCGAAGAGTGCTGGGTCGATAATCGCCATGCCACTGTAAGCCCATTCCGTGATCTCTTGTGCCTCTCGGCTCACCTTTCGTTCTCCAGTACGTTTGTTTACCCAACCACTTAAGCGGCCGTGCTGATCAAACTCTAGATAGCGTGAGGTTTCCCGTTGGCGAACCGCCAGCGTCGTCAGGGATGGGTCTCGCTCATGATGACTGTAGAATTCGTTGAGATCAAGATCGCTGATGATATCCACATTATGAATAAGGAAGGGCGCATCGCACAAAAGTGACTTTGCTTTTAATAGTCCTCCTCCTGTGTCGAGCAGTTCCTCACGTTCATCAGAAATATGAATCCGCATACCAAAGTACTCCTTATCAAACAGGTAATGCTCGACCATATCCGCATAGTGATGGACATTGACAACCACCTCCTTGATACCGAAAGACTTTAGGCGGCGGAGAACAATTTCCAATAAGGTCTTACCTTGCACCTCAACCAAGGCTTTAGGTCGGTCGTTGGTATAAGGGCGAAGGCGCGTACCAAGACCAGCGGCGAAGACCATTGCTTTCATATTGGATAAGTTAGAAGGTTTGGTAGTTAGATGGTTTGAAGGTGAGACGATTGGTTTACTAAAGGTAACGGATTAGCCTCAGATACATTTTGACGTAGGTCCGCAATCACGCCAAAAGATAACGATAGATTAAAGGTATAAAATGATTCAGCGTAGGCTCGTACAAATATTATTAGCTCCATTTTCATTGCTATATGGCCTTGGAATCAGCCTGCGCAATGCCTTTTATCGTGCTGGTTTACTCAAGTCGATGACCTTCAATATCCCTGTAATCTCCGTAGGCAACCTTTCCGTTGGCGGAGCAGGGAAAACACCACACATAGAGTACTTGATCCGGCTACTACGAGAGCATATCAAAGTAGCTACTTTGAGTAGGGGTTATAGCCGTAAGACTCGTGGTTTTTTGGAAGTCCAGCGCAACAACAATGCCGAGCGGGTTGGTGATGAGCCACTACAGTTTAAGCGAAAGTATCCGGATATTGGAGTCTATGTAGCAGAAGATCGTGCATTTGCGATTCCGCAAATCATGATGAAGCGTTCAGACACACAATTGGTCCTTTTAGATGATGCCTACCAACACCGATCGGTGAAGCCTGGCGTAAATATCTTGCTCACCGAATATGCTAATCTTTTCACGAAAGACTTCCTGTTACCATCAGGGCGATTACGGGAATGGCCCAGCGCCTATGAGCGGGCAGATGTGATTGTAGTGAGCAAATGCCCAAATACCTTAAGTGAGGCCGAAAAGGAAGAAATCACGCGGGAGATTAATCCTCTACCACACCAGCAACTCTTCTTTTCTTATTACGCCTATAAAGCACCATACTATCAGTTTAACCCTCGTTATCGTCTACAACTCGATGATAAATTGGAGGTGCTGTTAATCTGTGCCATTGCCAAGACTGATTATCTCGTAGATTACCTGCAATCACAGACGGGTAGTGTCCGTAGTCTGGAATTTGCGGATCATCATTACTTTGACAAAGAGGACATTTCCAACTTGCTGCGCACTTTCAAGAACATTGAGAGCAACCGCAAGGTGATTATCACCACGGAGAAGGATGCTATGCGTTTGGAGCTTCACCGTGAGTTTTTGATTAAAGAGCGCTTGCCTATCTTTGTTTTGCCCACGGAGGTTCGCTTTCACTTTGATGAAGGCCCTCAGTTCGACGAATTGGTTCGTCAGTACCTGCTCAACTTCAAGGTGTGATCCTACGATTTTTCCTGCTCATTATCTATCAGCTGCTCAAAGGCCTGGTCATTTTCTACCAGACCTTTTATTTCCCGTTTACCGTCTTTCGCAAACGCGAAACGTTAGATTTTAAAGGTCCAGGCATTGTAGTTTCCAACCATCCCAACACGATGGTTGACCCTCTCCATGTCATTTCCAGGACGCCTCGGCAGTCCTTCTTTTTAGCGAATGCCAGCATGTTTAAAAACCCCATCGCGGGTTTTCTACTCAAGTACCTCTACTGTATTCCGATTGCACGGCCAGGAAGAGATAAAGGCGTAGAGAAAATAGATAATGAGAAAAGCTTTGTGGCTACCTATGAGCACCTGGAAAAGGGTGGAGTAATCTATATCGCACCGGAAGGCGGCAGCGAAATGGAACGCCGTCTTCGACCACTCAAAACCGGCACGGCACGAATTGCGCTGGGCACTGAAGCCAGACATAACTTTGGCCTAGGCTTGAAAATCTATCCTGCGGGCCTGACCTACGAGCATCCAACCCGTTGTGGGAGTCGACTTTACATGGAGGCAGGAGAACCGATTACGGTTGCCGACTGGCAAACCGCCTACGAGCAGGACCCAGTACAGGCCGCTCGCGATATGACGGACCATCTAGAAGAACAGATGAGAAGTCTTCTTGTACATACTGATAATGATGAGCAAGACCAACTGCTGTATCGTCTAGAGCGCATTGTCCAACACGACACACCTCTATCGATTGATCAGCATTACGACCGCATTCAACAACTACTTTCGGGCCTTAAACAGCTAGCTCAAAACCAAGCTGATGACTACGGTAAACTGCAAAGCTTTGTGGCTGAATATCGTAAGGCCCTCCGCCAGAATAAAGTGACTGATCGTGGCATTAGCCAGCAAGACAAAGGCCTTATAACAGCTATTAGCGTATTGGCTTGGCCACTGTGGCTGTACGGACGTCTAAACAATATCTTTGTCTACGAAATTCCGCGTTGGCTTGAGCGCAAAATGGACTTGTACATTGGTTATCGAACTACCGTAAAAGTGCTAGGTGCTTTAATTGCATTTCCGCTGTTTTACTTTTTGCAGTACAAACTCGTCCACTACCTAACGGATTCCCGCACGGCTATTTGGTATTTAATAAGCTTACCGCTATCTGGCATTGGGGCTTGGGCTTATGCCTATCACGTACAGCCACGGATTGAAGCTTGGCAATGGCGACAATTCAGGAAACGGAACCCAGAAATGGCAGCAGATCTAACCACTCGGAGAGCTCATTTAGCGAGCCAAGTCGACAATTTTCTTCGCAAATAGATTATCATTCTAGACGGCCTGGTAACCTCTAGCAAAACGTTCGGATCAATAAAAAGTACGTCCTTCAGTTCAAGATCCATCTGAATAATAGCCAACTCCCTCTCCTTAGTTTTTTCATTAATTTTAAACATCTAATACCTATTACACCATGAGACTCCACTCTTTGGGCTTATCCTGCCTATTGGCCATAACGGCTATCCTAATTTTCACTACTTGCCACGAAAAGCTTTACCCTCCCAGCACAGCAACGGTTGTCGACCTCACACCAGCAATGATCGATGCTATTGTTGAGGAAGAGATGGTCCTGCAAAACATTGTGGGTATTACAGTAGGTGTCGTCGAAAACGGCATAGTTACACATACCCGTGCCTATGGTCATCATGATCAGGCACGTACCAACCCAGTAACCACTAGCTCTAAATTTCGCTATGCTTCTATATCCAAACCAGTAACGGCCATTGCCACCTTCAGGGCGATTACAGATGGGCATATGGGGCTCAACGACAAAGTCGCCGACCATGTGTCGTTCTGGCCATCTACAGGCTCTAAGGGCGATATTACTATTGCTCACTTACTGAGCCATCGCAGTGGCATTGTCCACTACGGATATGATGAAGACGATGATAAGGTTTGTGATCCTTTAGACGTCAATCCTCTACCCACATCTTCCTTTAATGCTAGTGCTAGTGTTGACCGCTTTAAGCATTGTCCTTTGACCTTTACTCCGGGCACCGAAAATAATTATAGCAGCTATGCCTATGACCTATTAGGCGCCGCAATCGAAGAAGCTACCGGCATGGATTATATCGCTTACGTGAACACACACGTAAAGAATGTTGCTGGCATGAACAGCTTTTCCGGCTTTGCTGCTAGTCCGGGAGGATATGACTTGGATTGCAATCTTAATCGCACCGTTGAAAACGAAGGCGATGTAAGTATAAAAATCCCTGGTGGCGGCTGGAGTAGCAACATTGGAGATCTTGCCCGTTTTATGGCCGGCGTGATCAATAACGATTTCATTCCCGCGTCTTACGCGCTTTGGCAACCCGTTACATTTGCCACCGATAACGACGACTATGTATATGGCTTCCGCAAAAAGAGCCGCGATAATGCCGACTACATTAGCCATGGCGGGGCGCATGATGACCTTCGGTCTTATATAGGCTTCTTCCCTGGAGACGGCAACGGAGTTTGCCTGATGATGAATACCGGTGGAAACGGTAATTCTTATCGCATCGGAGAAAAGCTGCTCGCAGCCATGGGCTACGGCTTTACCCGCTCTGATCTTCCACTTACGGATAATGGAGAAAGCGTAGAATGCGGTGATCGTATGGTCTCCATTTGGAGAGACAATGGAAACGGTGATGAAACCGTAATCCGCCGCGGACTAAGTCACAGCGACTTTCTAGCCGAGCGCAATGCCTTGGCAGAAAAAGGATGGTACTTGATTGACATGGAAACCTACAAGGAAAATGGCTCACAGGTATGGGATGGCATTTTTCGAAAAGATGTTACTTCTACATCCATCTGGCGTGGATTCAGCACAGAAGGTTGGTTTGAAAAATGGGAAGAAGAAAACGATGCCGGTCGCCGATTGATTGACCTGGAAATGTACAAAGTAGGCCCCAACACAAAATGGGCAGGGCTGTTTCAAGCAGACAATAGTGACAACTATGCCATGTGGCGAAACTTCAGCACCAGCGACTTTGGTGACAAGTACTTTGAAATGCGCGACGAAGGCCGAAAGCTTATTGACATTGAAACATACAAGATCGGTACAAGTAGAAAGTGGGCTGGGGTGTGGTTAGGCACAGGAACCTCTCTATTGAATCGCAACTACAGTCAAGACGATTTTATTGAGCTCTGCCGCGAACGTGTAGATAATGGCTACCGCTTGCTTGATGTAGAAACGTATTTGGTGAACGGCCAAAGAAAGTTTGCCGGTGTTTGGGAGCCGGCCTCTGAGGGTGAGGCTCGCTGGTTCAATATCCTAATGGGCGATTGGGTAAATGACAAACACATCCCACTCGTCGAAGACGGATACGAGCTCTTAGATTTAGAGAAGTACTAGAAACTTGTTTATTGGGATGGGGCACAAATTCCCATCCCAATAACCCTGAACCCTGATTATTACTTTTCCGTTTCTTAGATAATTCTATTCAACTAGTCCTTACGGATGGCCGAGGTTAAGCACTTTTCTACGTTGCAGTCGTATTGTAATGCAATTGGTATCCCTCCACCAAAGCACGCGCTCTATGACATCCGCAGTTTTGCGGAAAACATGGAAACAGTGTACCCTTCCATGCCACCCTTTAAACACGAGTTTTATGCGCTGGCATTAAAACTAGAAGGAGGTGGGTCAGTCACTACCGGAAACCATATCGCAAGCGATTTTGAAGCTACAGTATTCTTTAATTCCCCTTATCAAATTCTGCACTGGGACATTGCTCCAGATTGGGAAGGCTACTATGTTATCTTTTCTGAAGATTTCATTAACCATCAAGGAAGCCCTACACAGCTCACTCAACGTTTCCCGTTCCTTTTGAATGACAACACTTATCCGTTGGCACCAAACGAACAGGAAAAAGCAGAACTTCTTCGCGTTTTTCAAAACCTGTATCTGGAGCATCAGCAAGATGCCATACATCAAGAAGGAGTTATCAGGCATTATATTCAAATCCTTTTGTTGCTTACTGCTCGCCTTTTCAATAATTATGCTCCAAAGAGCTATGGGAATACCACCCAACGAGACAATGACCTCAATACTGTCAGCCGGTTCAAGGCGCTGATTGAAACTGCCTTTTATCCAGACCAAAATCACGGGCCGGCCTCTCCTCATCAGGTGCAGTTCTACGCCGAACGCCTCCTCATTCATCCCAACCACCTCAATGCCCTCGTTAAGCGAATCACTACCCATTCAGCATCGGATCTGATCCAGCAGCACCTCTTATCACTCGCTAAGTCCAAGTTGCAAAACACACAACTTTCGGTCAAGGAAATTGCGTACGAGCTGTACTTCAGTTACCCCAATCACTTCTCCGCTTTTTTCAAGAAAAGCACTGGAATGACTCCCAACACCTACCGTAAAAAGTAGTTACTCTCCCTCATCTTTGATTTCCGTATTTCCTGCTTTGATATCTGTATTTCCCCGAGTACAGCCCGCCTATACTTTTGTCGTGTAATCTGAAATAAAGAATAAGACACGACATGAAATACTCATTCTTCCTCCTTCTTAACCTATTCGTTTTTTCCCTTCTGGGGAATAACAATTTGCCAAACACAACTTCACCAAATATGAATTTCGATAAAGATCAACAGGCCATTCAGGCTTTATTGGAGCAACTATTCGCAGCAGCTGATGCTCGCAATTGGGATGCCGCAAAATCACTAATGGCGGAACGCGTTTACACGGACTACAGTGATCTGGGTGGTACGCCTGGTTTTCAAACACCAGATGAAATCGTCAACGGTTGGGCTGGCTTACTTCCTGGTTTTGAGCGTACCGTGCACCAAATCCACAACTTTGCCATCTGGGTAGCCGACGACCGCGCTACCAGCACCTTTGACGGTATTGCCGTACACTACCTGCAAGTAGCTGATGGAGATGACTACTGGACTATTTTTGCTGGGTATGACACCGAATTTGTACAAGAGAATGGTGCCTGGAAACTAGCACGGATCGACCTTAGCCTTTATCGCCAAGCTGGCAATGAATCCCTACCTATGGTTGCTTTAGAGCGCGTTGCCAATGGTGAGATACAGGATCTAGCAACAGCGTCCAAAGCAGAGGCCAGCGTAGAACGCTTTTTCACCGCCTTAGAGACTACCAATTTCGAAGCGTTCCTAGAGAACCTGAGCACGAATGCCGTTCAGCAGATGCCTTTAGCTCCTACCAACTTCCCCAAAGAACTTGATGGAAAATCAGCGCTAGAGCAGCAGTATAACTTGGTTATGAAATATGATCAGCGCTACGATCGTACTTACTATCCAACGCAGAATCCACAAGTTGTTTTGGTGAAATACCAAGGGACGGTTAAAACAGAATCAGGAAAGGACTACAACAATGCCTACGTGAGTCTATTCGAAGTAGATACTGAGGGAAAAACCATCAGAAATGTAGAGCACTTCAATCCTGACATCCTCCTCTCTAGCTGGACGGGGCTACAGCCTACCAACTATTCCGTACATGCTGCCGGAGCCGCTCGCGATGGAGGGGTAACCATGCAGGAAGTCACCTTCACGAGTGCGGGAGTACACTTAGTCGGTCACCTATTCCTTCCTCCAAACTTTGATGAGACTGCTCAATATCCATCCGCTATCGTTACGGGTAGCTGGACGAGTGTGAAAGAGCAAATGCCTGATGAATACGCCAGTTTATTGGCTCAACAAGGCATTCTAGCTTTGACATTCGACTTTACTGGTTTTGGTCAAAGTGAAGGACAGCCTCGGCAGGTGGAAGATTATCATCTGAAGATTAATGACATTACAGCTGCCGTTGATTATCTAGCTACACATCCAAATGTTCAGAAGACTGCCATCTCTGGTGTGGGTGTATGTGCAAGTGCTGGCTATATGGCCCACGCTACAGCGCAAGACGAACGGATTAACAACCTGGTGTTGATCGCTCCTTGGCTACATAATCCGGAAATCGCGAAGAGTATCTATGATATGCGCCCGGGTGGAACAGAAGGCTTATTGCAAGCCGCACAAGACGCCAAAGAAACCTATGCTGCCACCGGTGAAATGCCTTACGTTTTGGCCGCTAGCGAGCTAGACCCTCTAAGTGCCATGTACGTACCAGAGAACGCATTTGACTACTACTTGAACCCAGCAAAAGCTGCTGGCCAATATTATGATAATCGTTTTGCCGTAAGCAGCTGGGAGCCATGGTTGACTTTCGACGGTATTGCTGCCGGTGCGGATATCAAGCAAGACGTATTAGTGGTGCACAGTGAGCAAGGCGCTGTACCTCATGGTGCTAAGGCGTTCTTGGAACAAATTCCTGGAAACAAGGAAGCAATTTGGCTCAATGAATACAATCAGCAGCAGTTGTATTATGAAGAGGAGGCTGTAAACGCCGCTATTAATAAAGTAGTCGACTACTTACAGTCGAAGTAGAAGCTATCTCGTTCCATGTGGAACAATAGACTATACCATGCCTTAGCAGCATGACGTAATAACGACGAGGCGTTCAGGAACGCCTCGTCGCATTTTATGTGGGTTGGTATAAAGACTCAAATCAAGGTGGACACTTGCGGTATAAGTACATTAATGCATTTATACCGTATTTTGGGAAACCTACCCCAAGCGACCACCACACCAATAAACGCTTATGAAGTACCTCCCATTATTCATCTTGACACTCCTATTCGCTTGCCAGCAACCCAGCACAACATCATCAACTACCGAAGAAGCCCCGTTCAACCTAGCACCACGGTTGGAAGCCGTCACTTTACGGGGAGACTCCTTATACAGTGACACTCCCGCGAAAGGACAAGCTCTTGACAACTATAGTGCTGCGCTCACCGCTTATCAAGAACAACCTAATGACCCGGATGCATTGATTTGGTTTGGTCGACGCACTGCTTATCTGGGGCACTATCAAGAGGCCATTGATATCTATACCATGGGCATCGAAAAACATCCAGAGGATGCTCGCATGTATCGGCACCGTGGGCATCGCTACATCTCTACCCGTCAATACGACAAGGCTATTGCTGACTTTGAAAAAGCAGCTAGTCAAATTCAGGGAAAGGAAGATGAAACGGAGCCAGATGGCTTGCCCAACGATAGAAACATTCCATTGAGCACCCTGCACGGTAATATTTGGTACCACCTGGGCCTAGCTTATTACTTGCAAGACAATCTTCCTAAAGCACTCGAAGCCTTTGGAAATCGAACAGTGACTCACAAGTACGATGACAATATCGTATCTGGAGGTCATTGGTTATACATGATCAATCGGAAGCTCAATCAGGAGGCCGCAGCTGATAGCATCTTAGCACCAGTACACGGTGAGATGGACATTATCGAAAATGGGAGTTACTATCAAATGTGTCGTTTCTACCAAGGAGCCCTACAGACCAGCGACCTCATTCCCGAAGGTAAAAGGCCCTCCTCTGATGATGTCTTAATGTACGGGCTCGGGAATTGGCATCTCTACCACCAACAAGACACCGCTGCCGCCCAACAACAATTCGGCATACTGCTCGATAAGGGTAACCCTTACTCCTTTGCATACCTCGCCGCTGAAGCTGATTGGAAACGTCTTTTTGAATAAGAGCATGTCTAAATTTCTACTTTCTGATGACCAATATCTTAAGAACCTCACTTCAGAAAAACGCAGTCACTTGACCCGCCAAGCTCCTTTGTTTTTCTTTTGTAAAAACCTTAATCTATTGATAATCAGTTCGAACAAATTTTAAACATACTCTAAACACACCACAACACCATATCATGAGATCAATTCTATCTTGCCTTATCCTTTTGACCATATTCTCCGGCTGCCGTCCAACTTCCGATCAAGAAGTGCTAACCCTTTCTGGGCTCACTGAAGAAGTTGAAGTCATTCGTGACGAATTCGGCCTTAACCACATTTATGCAAATAATCAGCGTGATCTATTTTTTGCCCAAGGTTATTGTGCAGCCCGAGATCGACTATTCCAGTTCGAGGTCTGGAGACGACAGGCTACTGGCACTGTCGCAGAAATTCTGGGCCCAAGAGAGCTAAAGCGCGATATCGGTACGCGCTTGTTTATGTACCGCGGAGATTTAGAAACAGAATTCCAATATTACCATCCAGATGGTGTTGAGATCATTAACGCTTACACGGATGGTGTCAACGCCTATATCGAAGAAGTGCTACAAGACAGTACGCTACTACCTGTCACTTTTAAAGCGCTGGGTATCCTACCTGAAAAATGGGGGCCTGAGGTGGTAATCTCGCGGCACCAGGGGCTTTTAGGAAATATCGAAACTGAACTTGAAGTAGCACAATCTGTCGTGCAAATGGGAGTAGAAAAAACCAAGGAATACTATTGGTTCCACCCGAAAGACCCAGTGCTTGACATAGACCCTGCCATCAACGGTGAACTTTTACTCTCCGATAAAATATTGGAGCTCTATGGTGCCTACCGTAAATCAGTAGTCTTCCAACCCGAGGATGTACTTCCAGCTTACCGCACAAAAGAACTGGACCAATCTATTGGCAGTATTGAAGAAGTAGATAACTCTCGCAGGGTGCAATGGTGGCTAGGTTCCAACAACTGGGTTACCAGACCAGCCTTAGGTCAAGATGGACACGCATTTATGGCCAACGATCCACATCGCCGTTTGGCCGTTCCATCCCTCCGCTATTGGGTACATCTATCAGCACCAGGGTGGAATGTAATTGGTGGTGGAGAGCCAGAAATCCCCGGTGTTTCTATTGGGCATAATGAATATGGCGCTTGGGGCCTAACGGTCTTCCGCACGGATGGAGAAGACTTATATGTCTATGACATTAACCCTGACAACCCACAGGAGTACCGCTACTATGGAGACTGGGAAAGCATGCGAACAATTACGGAAACAATTCCAGTAAAGGGACAGGAAAACACTACCGTTGATCTCCACTACACACGGCACGGTCCGGTCACCTATATCGACAGTATAAACCACAAAGCTTATGCCGTACGATGTGCCTGGCTAGAACCAGGCGGCTCACCATATCTGGCATCTTTACGAATGGATCAAGCCAAGAACTGGGAAGAATTTCGCGAGGCCTGTAACTACAGCCACATTCCAGGAGAGAATATGATCTGGGCAGATCGCGAGGGTAATATCGGCTGGCAAGCTGTTGGTATCGCTCCAGTACGACGCAACTTTAGCGGTATGGTCCCCGTGTCTGGAGATGGTCGCTACGAATGGGATGGCTATTTGCCGATAAAGGAAAAACCCAACGTCTTTAACCCAGAAGAGGGTTATTTCGCTACTGCCAACCAGAATGTAACGCCAGATTCCTACACCGAGTGGGACGCTATCGGATTCAATTGGTCTGATCCTTTCCGAGGAGAACGAGTAGAAGAAGTTCTCCGCTCTGGAGAAGCATTAACGATGGATGATATGCAGCACCTGCAAACAGATTACCTGTCAATTCCCGCTCGAACACTGGTGCCTTTGCTAGAAGACATTGAGCCTGCTAATGCCGCTGCTGCATCAGCAAAAGATCGCTTGATGAATTGGGATTTTGTTCTGGCCCCTACATCTGTGGAAGCAGGTATATATGTTCGCTGGGAAAACGAACTCTTTGATCGCTTATTTGACTACTTTCCGGACCCGGAAGCCGAACAGGTAGACCCTAATGTACAACTCACAAAAATCATCCAATGGGTTTTGGATCCCAGCAGTAAAATGGGCAGCCCTTCGGCCGAGGACATCAACGCTTACTTAATCGGAACCTTCAACTCTGCCGTTCAGTCGATGGAGGATCAGTTCGGGGCCAATATGGATCAGTGGCAATATGGGCAAGCAGCTTACAAACATGTACAGATCATGCACCCACTAGGAAAGGTCGTCAATGAAGAATTGAAAGCCCAGCTCAATACAGCCATCCTTCCAAGAGGAGGGAACGGATTTACTCCAGGTGCAACAGGCGGCAATAACGGCCAAACCCATGGTGCCACCTTTAGGATAATTGTAGACGTAAACGACTGGGATAAATCTGTGGGCATGAACGCTCCAGGACAATCTGGTGACCCCAGTAGCCCTTACTACAGAAACCTGTATGAGCAATGGGCGGCTGATGGTTTTTTCCCACTTTACTACAGCAGAGAAAAGATAGAAAGTGTCCGGACTGAGCAATACCGTCTAGTTCCAAGTGGGGAATAAAACGACGAACGGGAAACAAGCGTTCTCCGTTCATCAATTAAATCAAGCTTGCTCATGCCGCTACAACAAATGGCAGCAGATTTTCTGCTCGCTGTTAAAAAAAGAGAAGACGCTGGTCCATTCCTGGAAACATTAGCTAACCACCCTACGAATGACCTCGCTCTGTCTCTTTCTACGGACCAAGAGAAGAAGGCATTTTGGATTAATGGCTACAATGCCTTCTTTCTTCACTTGCGTAGAGACGAAGGAGTAAACAAGCCGGCTATTTATCGTGAACGCCTTTGTCATATTGCCGGACTGGCTTTTAGTTTGGATGAGATTGAGCACGGCATTTTGAGGCGCTATCGTGCGAAGCTGGGGCTTGGCTTTTTACCCAATCTCTTTACTCCAGGGCATATTCGAAAATTAGCAGTCAAGAAGATTGACTTTCGGATTCACTTTGCCCTAAACTGCGGCGCACAAAGCTGCCCTCCAATTGCTTTTTACCGATCCGATTACATTGAGCAACAGCTAGAACTGGCGACCCATAGTTTTCTGGAAACAGAAACCTCTTTTGACGAAAAAGTAAATGAGCTTCATTTTTCTCGTCTAGGGCTCTGGTACCTAGGAGATTTTGGTGGTCGGCGAGGGCTCCGAAAAATTGTACAACGACACCTCAACCTAGGGCAAGCCAATAGTCGCATAATTTTTACGGATTACAACTGGGAAGAGAATTTGGATAACTTTGCGGAGCACTAATGCCAATAAGGTGATCGTATCTTTTTCTCTACCCTCTTTTCCAACACAAGAACGTCTTGCGATTCGCTTGAAACCGGCAGCGGAACGCATGGTTCGAAAGCAACACCCCTGGGTATTTGAAGCTTCTATCACCAAACAAAATAAAGAAGGTAAAGCGGGTGACCTAGCCATCGTCTTTGATCAAAAGAAGAACAAATTCCTGGCACTCGGGCTATATGATCCAAGTTCTCCTATTCGAATCAAACTCCTTCAGTTTCACAAAGGTGCTAACATCGATGAAAACTGGTTTGAGGAAAAAATCCAGCAAGCCTACGATAAGCGACTGCCGCTACTAGCCACCGATACCAATAGCTACCGGCTGCTTTATGGAGAGAACGATGGTTTGCCAGGTTTTGTGACGGATATATATGATACGGTAGCAGTAGTAAAACTGTATAGCCTCATTTGGCTTCCGTATCTGTCAATCATTCTTCCGATCATTCTGCAAATCACCAAGTGTGAAACACTCGTGCTTCGGCTGAGTAGAAATGTGCAACGCGAAACAGCTGCGCTTAAAGGCCTGGAAGACGGACAAGTACTGCATAGCCAATTAGAAGACCCTGTGGTCATCTTCCGAGAACATGGTGTTCGTTTCAGCGCCAACGTCATTGCCGGTCATAAAACGGGATATTTCCTAGACCATAGGCACAACCGGAAGCGTGTTGGAGAGCTTGCAAAGGATAAACGTGTCTTGGACATCTTCTCTTATGCCGGAGGTTTTTCGGTGCATGCTCTATCTGGTGGTGCGAAAGAAGTGTACAGTCTGGATATCAGTGCTCAAGCACTTGAAACTGCTCGCCAAAATGCACTTTTGAACCTCCCTGATCCTACGCTGCACACCATTGCCAAAGATGCTTTTGTTGCAATGGAAGAATTGCAAAAGCAACGTAAGCGATTCGACATTGTCGTTGTGGACCCTCCTTCCTTCGCCAAAAAAGCCAGTGAAGTTTCTGGTGCTCTTCGTAGTTACGAACGGCTGGCTAAGTTGGCAATTCCTTTAGTAGAGAAGAATGGTATCCTGGTCCTGGCTTCCTGCTCCAGCAGGGTAAGCGCGGACGATTTTTTCGCAGTCGCAGAAGCGGCCTTGCAACAATCTGGTCGACGATTTCAAGAGCAAGAGCGCACTTTTCATGATATCGATCATCCAATCAGTATTCCTGAAGGGGCATACTTAAAGTGCATCTATTACCGCCTTGACTAATTGGGGGCTTATGCTCCCCTGCTAGCCTCTATTCCGGTTTTCCTATCTTGTATTTCATTTCAAATCGCCTACTTTCCAGTACGGCTAATCGGAAGCAACATGAAAAAGCAATCAAGAAGAGCTTTTGTGGAAACCAGCATCAAATCGGCAATTGCATTGCCATTGGTACTCTCTGGGCTATACAGCTGTAATTCCACTCCTGAAGAACAAGCAGAAGAAACAACGCCGGAAAGCAAAAAACTAAGTATTCTCATCTTGGGCGGAACAAGTTTCCTTGGTCCTCATCAGATTGCTTATGCCTTAGAAAGAGGGCACTCTGTAACCACTTTTACTCGCGGAAAATCTAAGCCCACCGTTCACCAGGAGCTCTTCGAGCAAGTTGAATCCTTAATTGGTGATCGCCAAGACAATTTGACCGCACTGCATGATCGTCAGTGGGACGTAGTTATTGATAACTCTGGCCGCGATGTCGAATGGACAAAAGCAACGGCAGAGTTATTAAAGAACAGTTGCGACCTATATGTTTATACTTCATCGACAGGTGTCTTTTATCCTTATGTAGATAGCGAATTCAAAGAAACCTCTCCGGTACTCATGGAAGAGCCAGAAGGCTTAAGCGATGATTCCGAAGAAAAGATCGAGTACTGGTACGGTGTCATGAAGGCCAACTCAGAGCAAGCAGCGATCAATGCCTTTGGCGAAGAGAATACCATCATAGTTCGCCCCACTTACATGATTGGCCCAGCTGATAAATCAGATCGTTTTATTCACTGGCCGATCCGGTTAAGTAGAGGTGGCGAAGTAATGGTTCCTGGCAAGGCTGAGGATGCTGTGCAATATGCCGATGTAAGAGACGTGGCAGAATGGATGATTCGTTTGATCGAAGAACGCAACACCGGCACCTTTAACGCCGTAGGTCCCAAGGAATCGCAAAACATCCATGCTTTCATCGATGAGGCAAAAGGAGCGTTCGATGTAGAGTCCACGTTGGTCTATGTTGACGATTATGACTTCTTAAAAGAGAATGAAATTTATTATATCGTGCCTTGGATCATGCCTACTGGCAATAATGCTGGCACGGCAGCCATCAACAATGAAAAGGCCAAAGAAAATGGATTAACCTTCCGTCCGCTTACACAGACAATCAAGGATACCTACCAATGGTGGAATTCTGATGCCATTACGCAGGAAAAGCGTGATGAGGTAGAGTTAGATCCTAAATCTATCCTACAAAGAGAAGCTGACATTATTGCGAGTTGGAAGGCCCGGTAGTAAAGAGTGCCCGGTGTCAATTTTTGACACCGTCTTGCATTGCAGTAACTAGTCGCTTATATTCGTGTGGTTCACATTACTGGGTAGTCCTCAACTATCTATGGTCAAGAAACCAAGACATAGTGAACACATCAATGCACATGCCCGAGCCGATGGGAGCCGTTTTTCGTCTATTCACTAGATGCTTAAGCAATCAAAGTAAGCCCATCTTTACCGCAACAGGCAGGTGTCTGGAAGATTATCTTTTGAGGTTTTGATGGGACATTCCAGACACTATTGATTCTGAGTAAGGTCTTGCTCAGAATTTCAGAGAGGCGATTGCAACAATCAGCTGAAGGTTACAACCGCCATTCTGAGCTCGTCTTCTGACAGCTCACCAACGCTTGCTGGACCCCGTAATTCTATTCACTTAGGCCATCCCTGTAAATTATAATGGACTAATATCCAGCGAGTTACTTAACTTGCAGGTGAAATAAAAGCCCCGAAAACAGTCAATAAGGCTGATTTTCGGGGCTGAACATATTTTACAGACAAGCAAGAGAGCAAATATTGTATGGAAAACCAAATTTTCTGTACACAAGCTGGCCGCGATTTTCGTTGGGATATCTTTTTGAGTACGGAGCTGGGCCAGTTGTACCAAGCCATTCCTTTTTCAAGTTTAGCCACCTTATTTCCAGCCCCACCATCTCGTGGCGCTCCAAGCTTTTTTGGTATCGAGGGTATGATCGGTCTTCAGGTACTAAAAGCCTACCTGAACTTGAGCGATGATAAACTTCGTCAGCGCATCAATACCGATTGGGCCTTGCAGTACTTCTGTGGCATACGATTAGGGCCAGGCCAGATGATTAAGGATAAGGATATTGTTGGTCGTTGCCGGCGTTATTTGGCTGAGCAAATTGACTATGATGCTTTCCAAGAGCAACTGGCTAGTTACTGGAGTACTCATATTCAACAGCAATCTGCTACATTAATGGACGCCACTAGCTATGAGCTAGCCATTCGCTATCCTACGGATACAAAACTATTGTGGGAGTGTTGTGAGTGGTTATGGTCATTGATCGACCTGTGGACCGGTAAACTCAATCAACCCCGTCTGCGGCGTAAGCAAAAACCGGTTTACGAACGTTACGTGGCCTTTCAAAAACTCAGGCGCAAGCCGCGTTCACGTCGTATCTCCATTACTCGCTCCTTGTTGCGATTGTTGAAAAAAGGGTTGACCTGCTGGGCTAAGCTTAAGCAAACTCACGGCTCAGCTATTGTATTGTCTACCCGACAGATGCTGCGTAAACTAACCGTTGAACAAATCTATGAGCAGCAACTACTCCACTTTCAAGACCCCGAAGCTAAGATCCACGACCGTATTGTGAGTCTATCTCAACCCTGGGTAAGACCTATCGTGAGAGGCAAAGAGATTAAAAAGGTAGAGTTTGGTCCCAAAGTTCACCTCTTTAATGTGGATGGGATCAGCTTCGTTGAGTACTTCAGCTTTGACAATTTTAATGAAGCACTTCGTTTATCCGCCACAGTCGAGCGCCACGAAAGCTACTTTAAAAAGTGTCGGCAACTGGGAGCTGATAACATCTATGGTACCAATACTAATCGGCGCTACTGCGCAGGTATGACTACCACTTTTGTACCTAAAGGACGCAAGCCTAAAGTACCTGACCTAGTAGCGCGAAAGCTCAAAAAGCAACTGCGAAGTGCCAGAGCAGCTCACATGGAGGGAGCTATCGGCAATGAAAAACTCCATTACGGGCTCAATCGAATCAAAGCTACGCGAGCCGATACCCAGAAACTGTGGATACACTTTGGAGTGTGGACGGCTTCCGCCGTGAAAATCGCAAAACGCACCGCTGCTCAGCAGCAGCAACAAGCAGCCTGAATGCACTTCTTGATAAGTTGACCACTTAGACCATGGAAGACCTATGTCCATACCTCTCAAGAATCCCCACTATAAGCCCATTATCAAATCTACAAATCACAGAAAAGCCAAAAATCGACACCCCAAAGTGTACACCTCGGCTATTGACTGGTCTTGTTAAGCCAAATTTTATTCCGAACCACTAGTCTTAGGGTAATTTACAGGGATGGCCCACTTAGACTTATGAGGTGTATAGAACAGCTTTTGACTGCACTGACAAATCAGTGGCAGAACGGAGTTGGCGTGTCCTTAATCCGAGAAGGATGGGGATTACTGGTGAACCGGACCAAGAGGGTGGGCCCGCCGCAGGCGGTATGCCCCAAACACATCCTCCAGAGTTTAGATCCAACCACTTCTTCACACGGTCCCCCCACACACCCCAACCGCTTCCTTATCCCTCTCCTTTTCCTACCTTTGATCAAAAAGCCTGAAGTATGTCTGCTAAGCTGCTGACCAGCGTACCTACCATCGAAGATATCCGTGCCAGTCATCGCCTCATCCAACCCTTGGTGCATCGCACACCGGTCATGACGTCCGAAGCCATCAATAAGATGACCGGAGCTGATATCTACTTCAAATGCGAAAATTTCCAGAAGATTGGCGCTTTCAAGATGCGCGGTGCAGCCAATGCCGCCAGCCGACTTAGCGAAGAACAACTAGCTAAGGGGCTTGCCACCCACTCATCCGGCAATCATGCCCAGGCTGTGGCCCGTGCTGCTCAGGTCAAGGGCGTACCCGCCTATATCGTAATGCCAGAGAATGCACCAGCCGTTAAGGTAGCCGCAACCCGCGGCTACGGTGCAGAGGTTATTTTTTGCGAGAGTACGCCAGAAGGTCGGCAGGCCAAATTAGAAGAGGTCGTAGCAGAGAAAGGAGCCTACTTCATCCATCCCTTCGACGATTATAATGTCATTGCTGGCCAGGCCACCACAGCTTTAGAGCTGCTACAGGATGGGCCAGATCACTTCCACATTCTCATGGCCCCTGTTGGGGGAGGCGGACTCGCTAGTGGTACAGCCCTTACCGCACACTACTTTGCCAAAGACATTACCGTACTTGCAGCCGAGCCTTTTGAGGTAGACGATGCCTATCGCTCTTTCCACAGCGGTACTATCCAGCGAAACGAGACCACCAACACCATTGCCGATGGCCTTCGCACCCCGCTCTCCGAAAAAACCTTTGGGATTATTCGGGAGCATGTGACCGATATTCTACGAGTAGACGAAGAAGCCATCATCCATGCCATGCGTCAGGTATGGGAGCGCATGAAAATCATCATAGAGCCCAGCTGTGCGGTACCACTAGCAGCTGTCTTCTCCTATCCCGAACAGTTCAAAGGGAAGACCGTGGGCATCATACTTACCGGTGGTAATGTCGATGTAGGAAAACTGCCTTTTTAGCAACTACCGTCAGTCTACTCCTCAGTCGTCAGGGCAGCTACGGTTTGTAGCATCTCGTTCTGGGTAGAGCGGGTCTTATCTCGGGCGTACCACTTCTGAGTCTCCACCTTAGATTGAGCTGTTATTTCTCGACGCTCTTCTGGTGTCGGTGCAGCTATGGAAGCTGCCTTCGCTGCCATCACCTGTGCTTGCAGTTCCGACGGGCGTGGGCCCCAGTGGCCCAGTACCTCGTTCGTCTCTTTATCCAGCACTATGGTTACCGGGATAGAACGGGCGCCATTCGTCAAGAAAGCATCCATAATATCTAGGTGCTCATCGCGAAGGATTAGGTGCTGCTCAATTAACGGATGCTCATCGGCCATCTGCTGCAACACGGGTATGATCTGAGCCGCATCGCCACACCAGGCCTCCGTTATGCTCAGCCATATCATCGGGCGCTGGATACCAGCCAAGGCCGTTTGGCTTTCCTCCGTCAGTCGCGATCGCTTATCCAGTCTGCGCATACGCACTACATTGAGTTCGGTGTAATTGATCATCGCAGGGCTGTGATCCTCTCCCGTCGTTTTGCCTTCGGCAAGCAGGTTATCCGTCAGTTGACGGAATTCTTCATAGGTGTAGCGGCCCTCCAGGTTTTGCCAATCTATATGTGTCATGTTTCAGTTTGGTTTTCGTGCCTCATTACAACCCGGCAGTCCCCTGAATAGTTGCTTCGGAGTAGTCAATATTGTCCGCGCTCTAACATCCACACTTTCTGGTCGCAGCAGTCACTATCGTCCACTAGGCGCCAACCAGGCAGCTTGGCGTTCTGCCGCCTTCTTATCCATCTTTCGCTTAGGCATCATCATCACCTCAAAACTCGGATCTGCTCCTGCCGTAAACATCCCCGTGCTGGCCACTCCGTTCTGCGTATAGGCTATGCTATAGCGTTCTCCTAAACTCAGTCCCGAAACTATTGCATCCCAGTCCTCTTGTGTAGTTACGGCTTCGCCGTTTAGTGCCGTAATGATGTCGCCCGTTTCCAGGCCAGCTGCATATAGTGGGTTGTTTTCGTACACCGTCCCTCGCACTTCCAAGCCTTCTTCGGTATCGCGCAATCTCAACTGCAGAAAGCCTACAGAATCGGGTTCTTCTACTAGCACCCGCACACCAAATTCCGCCAGCAGCCCAGCCATATCCGGCAGCTGACTGCCATACACATGCTTCGCAAACCATTCCTTGGCAAAGGTTTCGTCCTCCGTTAGCTTGCCCAAGGCGTTCCTGAGGTCGGGTATGTTGTACGGTATCTCTGGCTGTCCGTATTCATCCCACACCAATTGCATGTACGCGTTCAGGTCTGTATCATGGCTCCGGCGCAGCTCCAGGTCTAGCGCCATACCTAGCACCGCCCCATAAGAGTAGTAGCTAATGAAGGTATTATCAAAGTTATCGGGGTCTATCGAGCTGGCTGCATCCACAAATGGTGCACATTGACTCATCCCTATCGGACCCCGGTGGCGCGTACCGGGGCGTAGTAGTACATAGTTTAGCATACCTTGCAAGCCTTCCACGTACTCCTCCTCACTCAAGATGCCCGCGCGGCACAGCGTTAGGTCATCAAAATAGCTCGTAAAGCCTTCCGCAAACCACAGCTCGCCCGATTGGTTCGCCCGATCAAAGTCAAAAGGTTCTAGACTGGCTGGGCGTATCCGTTCTACATTCCAGCAGTGAAAAAACTCATGCGATATCGTGCCTATCAGTCGCTCACTATAGCCCTCCAGCGGCACCGGCGCACTACATACCGTGCTGTTGCGGTGCTCCATACCATCGCCACTCACATAGGGGTTATACGCACACAAAAAGGTGTAGCGTCCAAAGTCAAAGTCGGGCAGCTCACCGTATATCGCCTGCTGCTCCGCCACGATCTTCTTCGTCCATTCCGCGTAGGCGTCCAGCAAGCTATCGGGGTCAGGGGTCAGGAAAGCCATCTCTATCGTCTGGCTGCCGTCTTTATGTGGCACCTCCCAGCTCCGAAACCGTATATCGCCATAGAAGGTAGGGCTATCATAAAAGTAGTAGTAATTCGGTGCCCGGTAGCGATGCTCCGTCACCTGCTCCAGTTGGGTCGCTACTTTCCAGTCCGCTTGTTCATTCTCAGGAAATAGCAGCTCCACGGGCCGCTCATCCAGCCCCACCCCGTACACAAAGGTGGCGGGCATATTCAGGTGCAGCTTGCGGTTGTCCACCTTAGCGTAGGTGCCGTCAGCTCGGTTGGCGTACAGGGTATAGCTCAGCATTACCACCCCATCGTGGCCACTCACCGTCCATTCGTTGATCCCCGTTCGGCTCAGGGGCAGGTCTGCTCCATCCGCATCCTGGGCTGCTACATCGTATACATTTTTCGCAAAGTTGTGCTCCGCATAGCGCCCAGGTGAGGAGGTGGGCATGCGCACCACCAGCGGCTGTGGCGGCAAGGCCTTGAAGCTCACCTGTATACCCAGCTCATGGTGCTGTATATTATCCAGGTCCAGTTGGTATTCAATGCTATTTTGTGCTGGCAGCGATAGGCCTACGCCCAGCAAAAAGATCAGTACAAGTCGGGTGCGCATCTGTTTTTCCGACTAAGGTAAGAGAATTCACAGGGCTGCAAAAATGAGGTATACCTCCTCCCTTTGGGGGCTCCGCTTCACTTCCCTTTTACCCGCCAATTGGCGGCGGTCCGTAGCGTCGAGCTATCCGGCACGCGATCGCGCACCTACTATCCCTAGCCCTTGCGCGTTCCACACGCCGTGCTCGCCTGTTCGGCTCGCGTCCCGTTCCTGAGCGTTCCTGAGCGTCCCCCGACGCGAAGCCCAATCCTCCCTACGTTCTTCAGCCTTCAGGCTGACAACAAATCCCCATCCACGCGAAAGCGTGGAGAACGAATAACGTTAGGTTTAACTTATCGCATCGTTCGCTTTCCCTCTTCTCACCATCAAATATCCGCCAAGCAGAATTCCAGCCCCCAGCAAAATCCACCACCAATTCGAACGCGGCGAAATCGGCACCGGCGCTACATCCCCGATCACTATAGTAGGTGCCCAGTGTAGCGGCTGCCTGGAATTCGGCGAGCTTAAATCATCACTGGCCAGGTATGCCAACTTTGCTTGCTGCAAGGCCACATCCTTTGACAGTCCTTTATCCAGCTCCTGATAAAACAACCTCATAATCCGCGAGGTCGAGTTATCAGGTATACTCCAGAGACTGGCCACTACTGCTGGTATGCCGGCGTAGTGGAATGCCCGCGCCAAAGTCATCGGACCTTCCCCTGCTTGCAGCTTTCCATAGGCCGTATTGCAAGCGCTCAGCACCGCCATATCACCATCCAGTTCCATGTTATAGATGTCGGCTGCCCGCAAGAAAATATCAGTCGAATCTCTCCGACTAAAGATGAGCGATGAGTTCATCGGAAACTCCAAATCATAGGTGCCATGCATAGCCAAGTGGAGGAGCTTATAGCCGTTGGCATTGTCCATGAAGCTTTGCTTCATCACTTCTTCGTTTAGCCAGCTGTCACCCTCCGCCAAGGCAGCGATATCCCGTACCTCATCATCCGAGTAGATTAGCTTTCCATAATAGCGCGTGGTATCCTTCAGTTGGCCACATGGCAGTACCAGGGTAGTATCTACGTACTTCCAATCACCATATTCCAGTTCTTGCAGATAATCCAGGGTGTAGTCGTCGTACTCCATCCCAAATCCTGCAAAGCCTTTGGTCGCGCTCCGCGGATAATATTCTTCCTCTAGGAGCAGCTTACTGGAGTAGGCATAGCTAAAAGCATATTTCTCCACCAAGAAGCCTTCAGCACCCTGCAGACGTTCCAGATCCTTATAGATGAAAGCCTCAAAAGAAAGGAAATTCAGCAATCCGTCTGGCACTACTACCAGGCGCTGCTTATGCTCTCCAAGGCTCCCGAGCGGTTCAGCCAGCAAGAGATCATAAAAATACCGCCCCAGACGGATGTAGGTCTGCTCACAATCTTTCTCAATTCCATTTGTTAGCAACTCCCTAAACAGCGCTACCGAATCCACGAAACCCGCTGGCTTTGCCTTACTGTATACCCGCATTTCCCGTCCATCCATCAGGAAGGTATAGATACTATCCTGACCCGTAAAGTACTCTAGCAGTACCTGATCGCTCTCTAGTTTATCTTGTATTTCGTTACTTACCGGTGGCCGATCCGCGCTATATTTCAGTTCGTAATACGCCGGGTAGTCCCGTTCCAGCTGCTGGATAAACTGATAGTAGGCCTGCTCCTGCTCAAACACCACACTTTGTAGGCTATCAATATCATCGCCCTGCTGGTAAGCTTGATACAGCAAGCTCTCCTGCTCCGAAACCGCATCCCGCAATTCTCGTTCTTGTCCTTGTATTTCCGCGGGTAGCCCAGCAAAAGTCATGGCCCGTTCACTTTGCAGGCTTTCCAGTAGCAGTATGGCTTTGTTTCTGGCATTCAGCGCATAGGCCTGCTCCAGATACTCTCGGTCCCCCGTCTGGGCATACAGCTCTCGGTTCAGCCTGATCCCCAACTCATACACCGGCACCACCTTCTGAATCAAAAAGTACTTAGAGAGGGAAGATTGGTACGTTCTCCTACTTTGTGTCACCAGCCGATTGAGGAGCATCACATCATCCAAGGCTTTATTCAATTCTCCCTGTTCCGCCAGGACTTGAGCACGGAAGGCGATAATTTCGAGGGCTTCTTTAAAGTTACCAATAATGCTAATCTGCTCTTCGGTACCAGTATGGAACAGTTCAGGGGCTACGATATCAATTGCCGTTTCTAGAAAAAAAAGGCTACTATCGTAGTCTCCTAAAGCATGTTCCAGCCTAGATTTCTTAAAATAGAGCTCCGCGAAGCGAATCATACTCTCGGTATTGTCAACTTTACGAAGGAGAGCTAATGCCTCAGTAATATGATAATCGGCCTTGTTCCAATCTCCTAACTCCAGATATAGCTGGAAAAGATTAGAATGAGAATTTGATAAATATCTCCTATTGTAATTGTTGTCCGTCTGGTTCAAGAGATTTTTCCATGCCTGATTTGCTTCTTCTAAATATGTTGCGCCTTTATCAAAGTCTTGCAGATTCAGAAATGCAAGGCCTAAATTTCCTCTGTAGGTAATATCCTCATCCGCGTGAAGAACTTCAACTAGGTAAGAGAATCTATCTTTTGCAGATCGATAATTGCCTTGTGCAAGGTTTATCAAGCCTAATTGATTTGTGAATCGTTTCTCGTTAAATCTATTCAGCTCATTTTCGCTGATCAATTGTCGAGCCTTTTCGAGTGCCGTTTTGAAGTCTCCTTTCTGAGTATAAATCCTAACAAGATCAAAATTCCAATTGACCTTTATTGAGTCTAAGTCCTCATCTGGAAGTTGTCTCTGTATCTGTTGTAATCTATCGAGCGCTATCTCTATTGATTCCTTTCCCTCTTCAATTCTTCCGATTTCTCGTTGCATTGTACCTTTATTAAAGTAAGAGTTTGCAATGAGCATATTAGGATTAGTAAAAGCTCTTTCATAATAAAGCGTGGCAGAATCAGCATACAATACAGCTAAGTTATCATCAATATAGTCTCTGTAAAACGCGACACTTTTTCTCTGATAGAGCATTCCAATTATTGAATCTGAACAAGATCGTAAATTGCATATTATAAAGCCTTCATCAATAAATGGTAAACTTTCTTTGTTGTCTGTCGTCCTAGCTTTGGCAATTAATTGAAAGACAGACGCATCACCATTTTGGCTTAAGAGTTGAAAGCTGCAACAAATCAATACTATGCTTATTTTTAGACATCTGATCATGTTCAATTCAGTTTTCTACGTAATAAATAAAGCGAAATAAGAAATTAGGGTGGCAGATAGAGCTAGATCATAAATACTACACTAAGTAATGAAACAGAAAATCGAGTAATTTAATTAACCTGTTCTAGAGTCCAGACGTTTTCAGTCATTTTGCGTATAAAAGTTAGAAAATTCTCAAAATAGAAATCTACAACTTAGCAACATGGATTCATTTTTTCAAAAACTAAAGTAATTCGCCCCGTCGCAAAACCATGTGTCGTTTTGCAAGAAAAAACAAAACGACACATGGTTAATAATAAGCAAGGGATCGATTAGATCCTGTTACTAAGAATGGCATATCAATTATATTAACTATTACATTTACTAAGTTTTTTCTTTTCTTACCTAGAGAATTATATAAATGACAAAATCACACAATACAAAAACACTTATCTGTTGCAACTACAGAATTGCAAGAAATATTCTAAAAAAGTAGTCACGTTTTAAAGTACACGAGCTTATAGTAATGATATATATTCTTAAATAATCATTCAAAAGCATGAACACAATTGTAAAAGTGCTCCTAGGACTATCATTAGCGTTTCAACTTACCGCCCAAAGTTATTCTTCCAGTGAGTTTATTGTTCGGTATACTTCTAGCGCATCACCTATTAACCAACAAGTGCTGCGCGACCTGTACGGAATTTCGGAATATTCAACGATAAACTCTGACAATAGACTTGAACTTTGGGCAAATATTAACTTCCCCATCACTTACACCGAAAATGGTGAATCCTCAATCATTAATAATGTTGAGGAATTGCTTTGGCACATCAATATCCAAAATGGGGAACAAGGAAATTCGACAGCTCGTAGCAATGTCCAAGACGGAGATTTGCAAATGCTACTATTCATAGGAGATGGTGGGCTTTTATATTCTAATGGAACATTCGACCCTCTTCCAAACTGTGACGATAGTCACAATAATCGACTTATTGGTCAAGATCAGTCTGTGAATTCCAACCAAGAACGAATAAAGGTCATCATCGCTGATCAATATATACCTGGAATGACTACAATCAATTTGTTTAATGATTCAACAGTTTTAGGGGGAACTCATGGTCTAAAAGTATTTTCCGTGATCGAAAATATCCTGACACAGACTGGAGCTACAGGAGTTGAATATTTGAACCTCGTGACTTTCGAAAACACAGGGCAAAGTACCTCAGACATTTTGTTAAAACTGGCTGGTTATTTGGAAGATCAATTCGAGTCCGGCGACTGGGGGCCAGAAGATAGAGTCATCGTTAATTTCAGTGCCAACCTAATTACTACAACAGGACACCTAGCTGGAGGTTCTTCGACATTAAAGCAAGAATGGGCGGAAATTTTTGGTACTACCGCAGGTAGTTCCCCAATTATTCCATTTGATAATATCACGTTAGTCAGTGCTGCTGGTAATCAAGGCTTTGACTCGAGAAGGAATGTTTTTCCAGGCGAAATAGCCCTAGCGACGGAAATATCCGTTGCTGGTACAGAACAGTGCTTCACTCAACCTTGGCAAGGAACAAATTCCAATCCAGAGTTTTATGAAATTGCAACAGAGGCTGTAGACATTCTCACCAATGATGGCTCAAATTATTATTTATCTACGGGTACTTCTTTTGCCGCACCTCAAGTAACTGCTGCACTTGCTCAGCTAGCTATAGCTAATCCTAACTCATCCATGGTCGAAATAAAGAGCCTGCTTTTATCGAATGCCGACATTGTTCCCGCACTAAACACAACCGTTGAGAATGGACAAGTTCTGAATCTTAGTAATTATTTCTCACAATCTGAAGCCGACGGTGGGACTAGACGTATAGAGACCGATCCAACACTTACCCACCTCACCCTCCAAACCTCCCCCAACCCATTCTCCCAAGTGAGCATGGTCACAATGGAGGTACCGGTGGGTGTATCGGCACAGGTAAGCCTTTATAACAGTGTGGGCCAGCTGGTAGCAGAAGAGCACATCCCCAACCAACAGGAGCTCACCGAGCTGCAGTGGTATACACCAGCGAATCTGCCAGCAGGCACCTATTTCTTACAGGTACAAGCAGGCAAAGATATCCAGCAGCAAATGATCATCAAGCAGTAAGATTGTTTAGTACTAGGTACGTAGTACAGGGTACCCTCACCCAATTTCTCCACCTTCCGCTCCCGCCCCACCGTTTTCCGCAGCACCAAAATCCGCACAATCAGCGCCACCACTATTATCACCCCGCCTACTATCGCCAGCACGCTAGGCTTTTCCCCGTACCCCACTGCCACCCACACCGGGTTAAAGAGCGGCTCCAGCATGGTTATTAGCGAGGTCTCCGTGGCGGTGGTCCGCTTCAGGCCGTAGGTGAATAGCAGATAGCCCAAGCCCATCTGTATCAGGCCCAGGTAGGCCAGCATCAGCTGTGCCTCCATCGTAAAGCTCCCCGCCGCCAGGAAGCTCGGCAGCCCTATGCCCGCCACCAGCAGATTACCCCAAAACACCGCCGCCACGTGGTACTCCGGCGGGTTGGCACGCTGGCCCAGCATAAAACCCGCATAGGCCACGCCCGATACCGCCGCTATGATGAGCCCCCAGCCGCCACTGGCATCAAAGTCTTCCATAAAGAAGAGGCTCATCCCCAAAAAGCACACCACGGTAGTGATGATGTTGATGCGCCTGTACGGCAGCTTAAACAACAGCGGCTCCAGCAGCAGTACGTAGGCCACGCCCGTATACTGCAAAAAGATGGCATTAGCCGCGGTGGTCCATTTCGTGGAGGTCACAAAACACACCAGCAGCCCCGCATAAAAGAGCATATTGATGAAGGTCTGCCTATTAAAGCGCAGCACCTCCAGGCGGTACACCGCATAAAACACCAGCATCGTATAGATAGCCCGCACAAACAATATCGTGAAGGCATCCTGCGGCAACCATTTGATAAACAGCCCCGCCGTACTCCACACCAGTGCCGCCAGCACCACCGCTACTATTCCCTTATTCCTTTCGTTCATACCTTTTACTCATTCATTCACCTCCCTATAAAGCCCCTCCCTCCCAGGGAGGGGTTTGGGGTGGGTCACTCCGCCAACTCCCGCATCAACCCCAACAACTCCCGCCGTGCATCACCGCCACCCCCTTCATAGTTATTCAGCATCACACTAAAGGCCAGCACCTGCCCGTCGCGCCGGCTCACGAAGCCACTATAGGCACGCACCTGCTCCAGCGAGCCACTCTTGGCGCGCAGGCGCCCTTCGGCCGCAGTACCGCGCAGGCTGTTGCGCAGGCTGCCCGATCGGCCCGCCACCGGCAGGCTCTCCCAGTAGGCCTCGCGCAGGCGCTCATCCTGGTACATACTGCTCAGTAGTTTAGTGAAGAAGGCCGGCGGCAGCACATTGCGCGGGGCCATGCCCGAGCCATCGTACAGCTGCACGCCCGCCGTGGGCAGGCCGCGTTCTTGCCAGTAGCTATAGGTGGCTTCCAAGCCGGCCGCTTCACTGCCCTCGCCTTGCTTAGCCAGACCTATGGCCCGCAGCAGGGCCTCCGCGTACAGGTTCACACTCTCTTTGTTGGTGCGGTCTACTATGGCCGCCAGGCTGGGGCTCTGGTGCCGGTACAGTACCGTCCGGCGCTCGTCTTGTGCCGCTTCGGGCTCCAGCTTGCGTATGGTGCTGGGTGGGCGCAGACTCACAATGCCCACGGCCTCCAGCGCCTGCTGCAGCTGCTGGGCCGCAAATAGGGGTGGGTCCGGTATGGAGCCCTTTATACTAAACAAGCCACTCCCCACCGGTATGGTGCCCCGCAGGTGCCGCTGGTAGGTATAGGGCGCGCCGTAGATGTAGGCATTATCGCCGCTGCCGCGCGCGGCGCTGGTCACTTCGTTCTCAAACTGCAGGCCCGGTATGGCAGGCTCCACCCGGGCTACGGGGGGCGTAGCGCCCAGGCTGCCCTGCTGCCTAAAGCGCAGGTAGTACAGGTTGTCGTGTACATTTATCCCAAAGGTGCCGCAGCCGTAGTAGTTGCCCATATCCAGCCATTGCCAGTGGCTGCCATTGGCCGCACTCGAGAAGGCGCTGTCATCGGCTACCACTCGGCCCGTCAGTTGGCGTATGCCGGCCTGCTGCACGGCTAGCCGAAAGCGCTCTAGCAGCGTCCGCCAGCTGGGGGTGCCTTCCATCTCCGGCGAGCCCAGCGTCGGGTCGCCGCTGCCTACCAGGTACAGGTTGCCGTGCAGTACGCCCTCTGCATCCACATAGCCGTCGTGGGCCAGCTGCGTCTCAAAGCGGTAGTCGGGGCCCAGCACTGCCAGGGCGGTGGCCGTGGTCAGTAGCTTCAGGTTCGAGGCGGGTATCAGGCTCTTACCGCCACGATGGTGCGCCAGCAGGCGGCCGGTACTGGCATCGGCTATCGCTACGCCCACACTGGCGTGCCTAAAGTACTCGTCCTGCACCCATTCGTCTACCGTCGCCTGCCAGTCGGGCTGGCCACTCAGGGGCACATAGCAATGGGTAGTCAGCAGCAGTAAGGCGAGCAAGCGTAGCATAGGTCCGGCGGTTTTTGAATGAGAAAGATCGCAAAATCAGCCCCTACTTGTAGCGACCAGCTCCTTTTTTTGAAAAAATTGCCCCCCGGCTGGTTACCATTCCCACCGCCGCACAATCAACCCTCGTACGCACAATTTAGACTTACCTTCGTTATACTTAAAAGAACATCACGCTCACTGCACCCACTTATGTCCACGATCATGAACCAAGTCTATTACGTGCTCTTTGTGCTCTTTGCTTTTTCGGTCCTTACCTCCTGTAACCCCAGGGACGATGACGACGATTTTGGTGGCCCCCGCGAGTTCACCTACAATGATACCACCTATGATGTACCCAATGGCTACCTGATCGACTTTGGCACCAACGGCGGCGCCATCCACGACTGGGATGTCTACCTCACTTCCGAAAGCATCACCAAGGGTGACGCCTTCGGTATCACGGGCATCGGCGACTATATCTACCTCGACCTCAACGTCAGTAGCTCCGAACGCCTGCTCGCTGGCAACTACAGCTGGTCGGCCACCCGACGCGATTTTTCGCTCGTCGTGGGCACTATGGGCCTCGACTACAACCTCGGCACCTTCGAGGGCACCGCTATTGACGCCCGCGATGGCACTGTCAATATTCGCACCCTCGGTTTTAATACGACGATCACCTTTACCCTGACGCTCTCTGATGGAAGCACCGTTACCGGCGAATGGTCCGGAACACTAGAAAATGTGTAAGCGTTACTTTTCCCCTTTCATGGCCCCGCTCGCTGCTTGCAGTAGGCGGGGTATTTTTTTGGATGTTAGCACCTTTCATCACACTCTTGCGCAATTCAAACTTCATCTTCCGACTTCCTGTTGGGGGCTTCGCTTTACGCCCGCGGGCGTAGCGCCAGGCTATCCGGCACGCCTGCGCGCACCTCCTATCCTTAGCCCTTGCGCAGTCCCTGCGCCGCGCTCCTGCCAGGGCAGTCGCCCATTCAGCGGGTCGTCCCTATCATTTGCAGGCCAAAGCCTGCCGAACGGCACACCTGCATGTCATTTCAGAACATTTCCAGTTCCTTTTTTTTGCAAAAGTGTCGATTCAGAACATTTCGCTTGCCAGTTTTAGATAGGCTTCTACATTTGCTCCCAAATGGCGTGCTGCTTAGAGAAATACCAGGCAGTCGCCACCTCCCGAAGAGTGCCGCTTCAACTTTTTTTCAAAAAAATCAACACCGGTACTTACCTCCGGTCACCTAACACACATATACCATCGAAAGCGCCGATGAGCGCCTGTTTTCAAACGTAAACCCTAAGGGGAATTCCCCGTAAAATTGACACTGATGAAAAATGTATTCTTTGCCCTATTAACAATCACTGCCTTCACGGTATTCTCTGGCTGTAACAATGACGACGACGATCCTGGCACCACCATCAAGAATGAGTTCACCTACGACGGCACTACCTACGCCCTAGCCAAGGGCTTCTTGAACGATGTGGGTGCCAACCTCAACAGCTCCCACGACTGGGATATCTTCCTCGTTACAGCGGGAGTAGATAAGTCTGGCTTCAGCCTCACTGGTCAGGGAGAAATCGTCTATCTGGATCTCAACACGGATAGTTCCACGGGGCTCAAGGCCGGCACCTACAACTGGGCTGATGTCCGCAATGCTTTCACGATCGTTCCTGGTTCGGAAGTTTTTCTCGACTACAACCTCGACACCTTCTCCGGCACCAAGGTAGCCTTCACCGATGGCACCGTAGATATTGCCATTGATGGTACCGAAACAACCATCACCTTCACCCTTACCGCCGACGGCAAAACCCTCACCGGCGAGTGGAAAGGTGTACTAGAAGACATCTAAGCCGCTAAATACATAATGGAAAGCAATGGCGCTCCGGATGCTCAGGTGTTCGGAGCGTTTTTTTGTTTGCCACTTTGGGGCGAGTTGGTTGGTTGGAAATTATCGCCTTAATTCTTACTCAAGTACACGCCGGCCAAGATCAGGCCCATACCTACGAAATGCACCAGTGCAATCACCTCACCATCTAGCGCACCCCAGCCCATGGCTACCGCCGGCACCAGATAGCTCACCGTGCTACCAAAAACAGGGCTAGTCCACTGAATAAGCTGAAAGAAGATAATACCCGCCAAAACGGTACTGAAGAGCGCCAGCACGCTGATGTAACCCACACCTTTCCAGGCCTCTGGTTGCGCCTGCAGCGTACTAATAAAATCTGTGCCCAGAAGCAAGTACAATAAGACCGGGATACCCACCAGTGAGAAGGAGACTGCACTAATGGTAAGCCCATTGAGCCCTCGCAGGCGATAGCCCACAATATTACTACTAGCCGCGTAGCACAGGCACGCCAAAACAATGAGTAGGCCGTAGGTCCATTTGCCGCCCAATCCGGCTTGCTCGCCAAAGGCAAATAGGCAAATCGCCCCTGCTAAACCAATCAGAATCCCTAAGGTCTTCGACCAGGTGAACCGCTTCCCAAAGAAGAGAATACCAAGAAAGAGTGTAAAAAGTGGCGTGAGAGAATTCAGAATACCGGCCAGCGAGCTATTGACCTCTTCCTGAGCTGCCGGAAACAGAAAGGCTGGCAGGCCAGTGCCCATTAACCCCACCAGAAAAAGTAGCGGCAGCTGCTCCGTCTCAATTTTGCGGAGCTCGCGATAAAGAACCGGCATAAAGGCCAGTGCCGAAACACCCAGGCGGATACCCGCCACCTGCATAGGCGGAAAGTAGATCAGCCCCCATTTTATGAGCACATAGGATGTACCCCAAATAAGGCTCAGCAAGACCAGAATACCCCAAGCTTGCCAGGCAGCCAACTGACGCTGCTGCGTGTTATCCATTGCCTTATCCATCCCGTTTCTGTAATGAAGTCATCTAAAACTATAGGTTTTATACTGCTTCTGGCGCCAAAAAGTTTTGACAGCTTGCCGTTTTCTAATTCTTAGGCCTTCCCACCAAACGCTTTCGCGCATTCATAATGTCTTACCACTCAGCAGCACTTGCAGGCTATGCAACAAAGCACTATTATTAAGTACAGTTGCTTACCGACCCTCTGAAAACCCAAATCCGCGCATTATGTTGAACCGCCTACTCTTCTTTTTACTTTTCTGCACTTCTCTCCTTCAAGCCCAAGATGCGGGCCACTGGCAAACCTATATGTACCCCGGAGGCCTCGTTAACGGAGCAGAGACGAACGGACAACTGTGGTTGGCCAATTCTGCCTACATCCTGCAAATAGACAAAAACACCGGCGAGGAACAGCTCCATTATTTCGCCGAAAGCGAGCAAGTCAACTATATCCAGGATATTAAAGCTACTGGCCCTGATGAAGTGACCGTAATCAACTGGCGCAACCGACTGCAACGCTGGCGCAATGGACAATGGACCGAACAACAACTAGAACTGATTAATTCTAATCACTTTCTAAACAGCATCGTCGGTCAAGACCGAGCCGGTCGCTTGCTACTTGCATCGGGAAACGACCTGTACGCCTTGGATGATAACAACGAACTGGAATGGCTACACATCAATACGCAAATCGACTATGGCATCGCAATCGCCAAAATTGACCAACAGTATCGTACCTGGGTGAGTACTAACTATGGCCTGATGTGTTTCGCTGAAAATGGCACCTTATTACACGACTTCCCACTCGGTAATCCTCAACCCACCGACTTAGAATTTGATCCCTCTGGAAATGTCTGGTTGGCTACGAGCCAAGGGTTGTACTTCTGGGATAATACCGCGGAAGTGATAATCTGGCACGCCAATCTCGCTGGTAATAACACACTCTACCCTGATTCTTCCCTGCCTAATGGTATGAGGCTATTCAATTATGGTGAATGGATGCAACTCACTTATGAAGGAGAGGGCATTATCAATCAAGAACTAACCCCTCCAGACTTTGCTGAGCCCGTCTTCTACAATTCTCGTCCGTTCTTTGACACGGAAGGCAACTTCTGGTTTGTGGATCACCTACTCCGTTTTTGGAAATGGTCGATTGCCGAAGGGCCAACTCCTAAAAAGGCAGTTATCAGTAGCTGGATACCCGTACCGCAACCGACCGAAATAGCCATCGACCAACAAGGGAAGGTCTGGATGGGAGGAGCCAACAGCCTGGCTTATCTTATGGGTGGCCGTTGGACGCACCTACCCCTAACCACTACTGATTTCTCCCTGGAGCAGGTAAATAGTATTGAGTTCAACCCAGACGGCAATCCAATAGTAGGCGTAAGCACGCTGCAGTTCTTCGGCTTCCCGGAGCAGGCTGTCAGGGAATGGAATGGCACCAGCTGGGACACCCTGCACGAAGCAGTCCCGCTCGAAAATTTTGCCAGTAATATTGAGCTGGAACTAAATCGAAACGACAACCTCTGGCTCGTACTCCCTTTCGATGATGAGTTTTCCGTGCGCTATCAGGGCCAGTGGTTCCGTTATGCGACTACTGACGTACAAGCAGCTGGCATCGACTTCTTCGTCTGCCTTCAGGAAGGCCCCGACGGAAGCATGTGGATAGGCACCAACAACGGTCTCCTAAATTTTGATGGCTTCCAATTTAAGCACATCTCTGCCGAAGACATGGGGATCGAGCACTTCGGAATTCTCGATATCGACTTCGATGAGGAGGGCAGAATGTGGCTAGCGGCTGGGCGGGCTGGCATTATCCGACAAGAAGGAGACTCATGGGTACAGGAAGCCCTCCCCTTCGGCACCAATCAAGACCTTAATGTCCAGAGTATTGCCATTGGCCCCTATCCGGAAGCCTGGGCCATTTTACAGATTGAGGGAGTCTTGCACTATGATGGCGAGGAATGGGAATTCTGGAATCACGAAAACACTCCGCTATTCCACGGTAGAATCTCAAAGGTACTTCCTGATCCTCAAGGCCGAGTCTGGTTTGCGCATTATAGTGGAGCTCAGGTCTATGCTCCCGAAAAGCTCCCCATACAGTCATTCACGCGACTGGATGCTAATGCTGTACAAGTTTATCCGAACCCGGGCTGCTGCCAATTTCGACTGCATTGGGAGGCTCAAGAAATAGGAAGTTACACCGTTCAACTACATCAACTCGATGGTCAATTACTACGACAATGGCCAATCGAAATTGATGAAAGCGGTGAAACATTTTTTGAAATTAGAGACCCTGCTTTACCCCAAGGCACCCACCTTATTTCGGTGCAACACGACAATAGTTTGATCGGACAGACTTTGCTGATTGTGATTCAATAAAAGCGAGTATTTTTGGGCAGGACAAGCAAAGCCTGTAAATGCCTGCCAAGTCAAATCTACTCCACTTTTATCGCGTACCCGCCAACTTTTTGAGCTTGCGGATCGCCGTATTATTGGTAGCAGGTGAGTTGCTATTGGGCTCGATGGGGTACGTCTTATTAGAAGGCTACAGCTGGGGCGACGCCTTTTACATGGTCGTCATCACTATCTCCACCGTTGGTTTTACCGAAGTAGAACCACTCAGCGAAGTGGGCCGTTTCTTTACCGCCGGACTTATCTTTGTCAACATTGCGGTCTTTGCTTATCTACTGGCGGTTCTGAGTTATTTTATTGTCGAAGGCGAAATTTTCAAGCGCATGCACCTCAATCAAATCACCGTACGGATTCAGCAGCTCGAAAATCACATTATCCTCTGCGGTTTCGGCAAGTACGGCAAGGAAATTGCCAACAACCTCAATGAGCATCAAACCCCTTATGTCATCATCGAAAATGATCCGGAGAAGATCCAGCTGATTCAAGAGATGGATCAGGACATTCTCTATCTGGAGGGAGATGCTACCCAAGATGACACGCTATTTGAAGCAGGCATTGCCAATGCACGTGGCCTCATAGCGGCACTGGGCGAAGACAGCGAAAACCTCTTCATTGTATTATCCTCCCGCCAACTCAATCCTAAGTTGACCATTGTCAGCCGGGCCATAAAGGAGCGTTCGCAGGCCAAACTCATTAAAGCAGGCGCCAACCATGTAGTGATGCCTGAAAACATTGGTGGTTTCTACATGGCCATGCTCATGAACAAACCTGGTGCAGTGGAGTTTTTCTCCTTTATCACCAGCGAATATCACTCCGATATGGGCTTTGAAGAGCTCCACTATCATGATTTGCCAGAGAGCTATCAGGGGCGTCCGATCCGTGATCTACATCTCCGCTCTCAAACGGGGGCTAATATTATTGGCTACCGCGATCATTTGGGGCGTTATCAAGTAAACCCTACACCAGAGATTAGCCTCCAACCAGGAGAGGCATTCATCGTTCTGGGTAGCGAAGAGCAGCTCCGTTTACTACGTGAGATATGCAAAAAAGCCAAAGGATGAAAAACTGGCTTTGGCAACCCGTAGACATCGCAGGCTTGGTCTTCTTCCGCATTGTTTTTGGCGTACTTGGCTTCGCTGACCTCCTTGGTGGTTTTGCGTATTACCACCTATGGGTAGATGCCTTTAATCCAGAAAACTTCCAATTCCGTTACTACGGTTTCGAGTGGCTTCCCTCCTTTCCAGAGCCCTTCATGAGCTTATATTTCATCATTGGTATGGGGCTGGCCTTAGCTGTAGCGATTGGTTGGCGATATCGGTGGACAGCTCCGTTGTTTGCCTTATTTTTTACTTACTATTTCCTACTGGAGAAGGCTCATTATCTCAATCACGGTTATCTCTTTTGCTGGATCAGCTGGATCATGGCTTTACTCCCCGCCTGGCGAGCCCTTTCCGTCGACATTTTGCAGAACCCAGCAGAACGATCATCCTCCATTCCGCGCTGGAGCTTTGTCATTCTCCCCTTCTTGATGGGTGTAGTCTACTTCTTTGGTGGCATAGCGAAGATTAATGCTGATTGGCTACTTAATGCCATGCCCCTAAAACTATGGATGAAAGCCAAAAGCGACCTCTTTCTAATTGGCCCAATTGTAGCGCAAGACTGGGTGCCTTGGATCATGTCCTGGGGTGGTGCCCTACTGGACTTCTTCGTGGTGTTCTTTCTCCTCAACAAACGGACCCGGAAATGGGCCTTCGGCATTGTTGTACTGTTTCATTTCAGCAACCATTTGATATTTAATATTGGCATCTTTCCTTACCTGTCGGTAATTCTTACTTCGCTCTACTTTGGTCCTAGCTGGCCACGGCGCATTCTAAGTTGGATCAGTGAGCGATGGACCAAGGCTAGAGTGCGCTTACAAGACTGGCAAGAACGAGTTGAAGGGACTGTTGCTAACCCACAGCGCTTTTGGCAAAATTCTCCCGCCTGGAGGCCTAGTCTACGATTGGCCTTCATTGCCTTAATACTCGTACATACCTTCCTGCCACTTCGCCACTGGTTGTATCCCGGTGATGTAGCCTGGACGGAAGAAGGACATCGTTACGCCTGGCGTATGATGCTACGCGCTAAGCGTGGTCGGGGCCATTTTATTGTCAAAGACGTACAAACAGGCGATGAAGAGCGTATTCGCCCACGTAGTGAACTGCTTCCCAAACAAGCACGAAAGATGTGGACTCATCCAGACATGATTATGCAGTACGCTCACCACCTTCGTGATCAGGCTTTAGCCGAAGGGCGAGAAGTGGCTGTATTCGCACATGTGAAAGTGAAGCTCAATGATGGGAAATATCACCCCTATGTAGACAGTGAACGTGATTTAGCCCACGAGGAATGGTCGATGCTTAGGCCCTCAGATTGGATATTACCGGAAGGGGAAGAAGAATAGCAACAGCGCTTGAGGTAAGATCAACTTACTCAACTCTAATCAACTTAGTTTAACTAAGCTCTTACTTATTGACAGGAGTCCTCTTCTTATTGCTTTTAGCAGCACTACGTGCAGCAAGCGCCTTCTTGATCAATCTTCCTGGGCGGAAGGTACGAGGCATTAATTTGTGGTAACGACTTGGCAACAAGCGCGATATGCGATCAAGGAACCAAGTGTTCTGACCAAATACAATACGGACTTTACCTCTCTTTACACCAGCAATGATCTGCTCAGCCGCCTGCTCAGGCGTAGTCTTAGCAGCCTCCTCAAAGAACTTGGACAACTGCTCCAGCAGTTGCTTGTCTTCTGTCTTGATATTGCGGGTCAAGTTGGTTTTCACCAGACCAGGGTGTACACAAACCACCTGTACGCCAGTACCAGCGAGCTCTTGACGAAGGGTCTCCGTGAAGCCGCGTACGGCAAACTTAGAGGTAACATAAGGGCCTTGGCCAGCAAAGCCGGCAATACCTAGTATACTGCTAATGTTAACCAGCAAAGACTCTTGCTGCTCCATTAGCAATGGCAGAAAGACTTGTGAGCCATGAATTGTACCCCAGACATTTACTTGAAGTACGCGCTCAAAGTCTACCGTATGTGTTTCGGGAATGGTTTCAGGAAAGACGGTAAGGCCTGCATTGTTAATCAAGCCATCTACTTTCCCGTAATGTTCCTGTACTATTTTCGCAAACTGCTCCCAGGCTGGGCGATCACTCACATCAAAAGGATGAGTAATAGCAGTCCCTTGACCTTGCTGCTGGATTAAAGCAAGTGTCTCCGATAGTGTTTCTGTGTTCCAATCGTTTAAAGCCAAGTGCGCACCATTGCTTGCCAGTTGGAGAGCCAATGCTCGCCCAATTCCTGATCCTGCTCCGGTAATTACAATGACTTTTCCACTCAGATTTTTCATTCGAGTTGCTCTGTGTGCAATTTAATGTTTTAGGGTAGTGTTAGCACTATAGCCTTTTGAAGTAGCTTTCTCGAAAAAATCGTCGTTCATAGTTAGAATAAAATGCTATTTCCCTACCAGTGTTCGGCCTGAAATTCGCATTTCAAACACCGAAGATAAGGTTTTTAATTGAATATTATCTGTTGTCACGCTTCCGTTTATAATCTCCTCGTTTCCAGGCGTCAAAGAATTGCTTCCAGGCAACCGGACTGAAGATATTCATCGGAGGTCGTTGACCGATGTAATAATATTCTCGGGACTGCTGTCGTAGATAGTAGCTAGAGTTTTCAAATCCGTCAGATGCTACTTCTGAGCGCATGCGCTCTAAGGTTTCATTGGCCAGGTTGCGGCTGGCTCGTTCCTGGAGTTCCGGTGTGACATCCATCGCTAGAAACTCTAGCTTAAAATGGTCACGACTGGGCCAGGGAAAGACGACGGTTTCGGGTAGGTTTACGGCATCTTGCGTCATAAGTTGCACTAAAGAGTATCTATTATCAGAAAGAGAGTCTGGAATAGTATACTCTACCGTGCGATATCCTACCGCAGAAAAGACGATAACATCGCCTTTTTCCACTACTATCGAGAAAAATCCGTTAAAATCAGAATAGGATCCTCGGCCCTTTTCCTTCACAAGGATATTAACGTAGGGAACAGGCACCAATTCCTGTGTAGTACCATCAAGTACCATTCCGGAAAATTGTACCAAGTTCGAATCTACCTGCGCGGTCAATTGTGGCAACGCGCACAGAGTAAGAAAACCGAGGAGAATTGTAAGCTTACGCATCATAGCAAATTAAATCTCAGGACAAGATTTCGCACCTCATCCAAACATAAGACGGTCTGCAAACGCATTTGGTTTGTTTTGACCTTCAAAGCTACGCTTTTTTTAGCCTAACGGTCTGCTAGAAGTCAGGCGCATAAAGCGAATACGGGCTTAACTTGACGTTAACGGCAATCTAGTATTTAACTACTTGCCTTTTGTTTTCTCAGGCACGGCGATACTAAGCACATCTTCCATCCGATCCACGTAATGGAAGGTTAAGCCCTTCAAATAACGCTCGTTTATCTGGTCAACGTGCTTTTGGTTCTCACTACAAAGAATAATCTCCTTAATACCAGCGCGCTTAGCAGCTAGGATTTTCTCCTTAATACCACCTACTGGCAGTACTTTACCCCGCAAAGTGATCTCGCCAGTCATAGCCAAATATGGCTTTACCCTCCGGCCAGAGAAGAGACTCATCAAAGTAGTCAACATCGTTACACCTGCCGATGGACCATCCTTGGGAATAGCTCCTTCTGGAACGTGCAGGTGAATGTCATTTTTCTCAAATTGCTCATGATCCAGCCCTAACGCTTTGGCATTCGCCTTCAAGAAACTCAATGCGGTTACTGCCGACTCCTTCATCACTTCCCCCAGGTTACCGGTCAAGGTCAATTTTCCTTTCCCCGGGCTGAGGCTTCCTTCCACAAACAGAATCTCACCCCCGACGCTCGTCCAGGCAAGGCCAATAGTTACTCCTGGCACTTTCACCGCTTGGTAAGCATCACGCGAAAACTTGCGTGGCCCTAGAATATCAGGTAACTGGTCCGCTTGAATATTCACATCATATTCTTCTTCCAGGGCAACCGACTTAGCCACGAATCGCATTACACCAGCAATCTGTCGATCTAGAGATCGCACACCTGATTCACGGGTGTAATCACCAACAATTTTCTTTAGGACAGTATCTCGTAGTTTCACCTGCTCTGCCTTTACGCCGTGGGCTTTGCGTTGCTTAGGTACCAGGTGGCGCTTACTGATCTCTACTTTTTCTTCGGTAGAATAGCCACTAATCTCAATGATCTCCATCCGGTCCAGCAAAGCAGGCTGGATGGTATTTAGAGAGTTAGCGGTGGCAATGAACAACACCTTAGAGAGGTCATAGTCCAAATCTAAGTAGTTGTCATGGAAGGCACCATTCTGCTCGGGGTCAAGCACCTCCAAGAGTGCAGAACTTGGATCACCACGGAAGCTCTTTCCTACCTTATCGATTTCATCCAGGATGAAAACCGGGTTAGCAGCACCAGCCTTCTTCACCGACTGGATAATCCGGCCAGGCATCGCACCGATGTACGTACGGCGGTGTCCGCGAATTTCACTTTCGTCGTGCAAACCGCCCAGGGAAATTCGTACGAATTCACGGCTTAACGCCTCAGCTACAGAACGCCCCAGGGATGTTTTACCTACTCCCGGAGGGCCAACCAAGCATAGAATTGGCGCTTTCATATCACCTTTCAGCTTCAAGACTGCGAGGTGCTCCAGTATCCGTTCTTTGACCTTATCCAGGCCGTAATGATCTTTATCCAAAACCTTTCGGACATTCTTCAAATCAAAGTTGTCCTCAGTGGTCTGATTCCACGGCAAGTCCAGCATTAGTTCCAGATAATTCATCTGAACGCTATAGTCTGGCACCTGTGGGTTCATGCGTTGCAGGCGATCCAATTCTTTGCCAAAGACCTCCGCTATTTCATCAGGCCAATCCTTAGCCTCCGCGCGAGTCTTAAGTTTGGCAAGATCTTCTTGCTGCGGATTGTTACCCAACTCTTCCTGAATCGTCTTCAGCTGTTGATTTAGGTAGTAATCGCGCTGTTGTTTTTCAATATCACCGCGAACCTTACTCTCAATCTGATCCTTGAGCTCCAAGATTTGCAGTTCGCTGTTCAACTGCTTGAGGATCACCTCAGCCTTATCATGCAACTCAGCAATCTCGAGCACCTTTTGTTTCCACTCCAATCCCGCTCCCATATTGGAAGCGATGAAGTTGAGTAAGAAATCAGGGCCCTTAATATTCCGCAAAACCACCACCGCTTCGGATGGAATATTCGGTGAGAGGTCAATGATGCTCTGTGAAAGATCTTTGATACTGGAAATCAGCGCTTCAAACTCCATCTTATCGCTCGCTGGAATTTGAGACAGCACTTTCACCTGTCCTACCATGTAAGGATCCTCAGCGACCATCTTCTCCAGACGAATACGCTTCCGCCCTTGCAAAATAGCGGTGATTGTGCCATCCGGCATCTTCAGTAGCTTGAGGATATGGGCTACCGTTCCTACGCGGTATAGATCCGCTTCGGTAGGTTCCTCAAGATTCATATCCTTTTGTGAGAATACAGCCACTTTCCGCCCTTCCTCATAAGCCGTATTGATAGCCTTAATCGACTTATCTCGGCCTACCGTAATGGGAATAACATTATTGGGAAAAAGCACTGTATTCTTCAGTGCCAGAATGGGTAATTCTTCGGGGATATATTCATTCTTATCTTCTTCCTCCTCTTCTACTGAAATGAAAGGCAGAAAATCAGATTCATCTTCTAATTGTCGGTGCAGCAGCAGCTCTTCAAACATACAACTTCTACATTTATGCATACCAATGCGATCACAGCATTGCCATAATGGCAGGGTGACCTACTGGATTTTGTGTGGGCTATACAAACAATATCTATGCCACCCTTAAATTTACCGACTTTTCAAGCCTTATGACAGGGAATAGCGTGGAAGTTATCCACAAAACAAGACAAATAGGCAGAGAAGGAGCCTACACTATGATCTACCTCGAGTAGGTCTAGCGGAGATTAGGAAGCAGCAAACAGTCGACGATTGATTTGAGGCTTACGAAGATAGGTTCACGCCCCTCGTTTGTGACTGGAGACTCATCATCGTCCAGAATGGCGTCTTCTATGAAAGCTAGTAGTTCCTCTTCTTCTGGATGCTGCTTAAAGAAAACATCAAGTCGCTCGCGAAAACGATGCCCCTCTACTTCATTCAGTAGCCCCCAGTTGGCATCATCAGCCGCGGATAGATGCGTTTCCCGAACGATCTCTTGCGGGCCAAACACCCGAAAGATCGATTTCCAAATAACACAAACTAGAAAGAGGATGAATTCGCGTTCTTGCTCGGTGAAGACTTCGAAGGATTCTGAAAACAGATAAGCCAGCAGTATCGGCTGCTGCTCATTCATCATATCCAACGTTTTTTCGACAGCCTTTTCCGAAGCACTGAGCTCTTCGGTCACCTCATCAATTATGAACGCTTCTATCATGTAGCGGAGGAGGGCCTTTTTGCTGATGCCCTCGCTCAAAGATATCCACCACTAGGGCATTTCCAAAATTACCAACTCGATTCGTTCATTTTTTTGCTTTGCCAGTGGATCTGCAGATGAAACCAGTGGAGAAAGGCGGCCATAGCCACGGTAGCCAATCTGTTGTGCTGGCACGCCTGCTTGTTGCCAAAAACGGGTGATCGCTTCAGCCCGCTGATTGGTCAGCTGCTGGGCTTCAAAGGTGGCTATATCACTGTGGGTATGTGCTCGAACTTGTACAATCAAACCTGGATTCTGCTGCAGAATACTTGCCCATTGATACAAGGCATCCTGGGCAGCGGGGGTTAGATCTGCCCCACCTTCAACAAACGATACTCTCGTAAGCTGCAATGTCTGTCCTGCTTGCAGTACTTGACCTGTTTCGGGGTTCACCAAACCTACAGCACCAACACCAGTAGACCGCGCTTGCCACTGGTCATTGCCCTGTGGCGTCTTTGCTTGTAGTGAATAACGGATGGTTTCCTGCCAATCTTCCTGTGCTGCCGGTGGCGAAGAGGGATAGTCATAACTAGCCGGCATGGGTTCATTGGGGTACGCAGGCGATGCCGGTTGCTGATCCGGCACCATTCGGCGCCCTTCTTGTAGGTTCCGCCCAATCTCCATTCTTAGTTCTTCGGTATTGGTTCCCCGGCCATTCGCTTCAGCACCGGTTCCTTTAGGCTGCACTCGCCCACCAGCCTGTCCTTCTGACCACAGGTAGTTTTCATCTTCGGCGGCTACATCCGCTGCCGTCTTTTGTTTTTCTTCTTCTTGATGAAACTGGCGAAAACGGGCTTTCATATCCTCTACTTCAGCGCGGTTATCAGCACGGCGCTGCACTTGTTCTTGTGTGAGCGGACGGCGAATTTCCCAGCCTTTGCGTTGAACAAGCGTATCTCCGGGCAAGCGGAGCGCTGGCACGGTATCGCGTTGTACAGTAGGCTGCTGGGCAAGCAGACTCATAGCCAGCAAAAAGCTGACTGCAAAGGTGAGTGTAGTTTTCATAGATAACAGCTTTGCTGTTAGGACGTTGCTAAGGTTATTTGGTCACCAAATACTTGATGATCAGGGCTTAGACGAGTCAAATATAAGGTTCCCATCTTGCCAAACCTGCTCCAGATCATATAGAATACCCAAATCTTGGAGTGGATTGCCGGGCAAAAGAATAAAACTTGCGGGTGAACCAACCTCCAATCGGTGTTGACCGGGCAATTCGAAGTGGTCGGCACTCTTGGCCGTTGCACCAGCAAGGCAGTCATCCACCGGGATGCCAGCAGCAGCCAGAAGGCGTAGCTCTTCGTATAAGTCAGTCCCGTGATTAATATTGAAGTTCGGTGGATCAGTACCGGCTAATACATCAATGCCGACATCATAAAGACGACCGATTTCTTTCAAGAGTGTCGTACTATCAATCACCGATCCCATATCTCGATCTTGCTCTTTCAGAAACTCCAGAAGCTTCATATTGGTGAGAGCGGTGGGTACGATAAACATATCATCTCTAGTAGCAAATATTTCAAGTTCCTCCTCCGTCATGGTGCGGTCGAACCATATGTGTACCAGGCCGTCGATTCCGCGTTTGGCGAGTTCCACTCCATCTCCGCAGCGTGATACGTGAGCTACTGCCTTCACACCATTTTCATGGGCTGTTTGGATAATGGTGTCAATTTGTTCGAAGGTTAATGTAGGCCGCATTGGTTCTCGAAGAATCTTGATGTAGTCTACCCCTTCTGCAATACGTTCTAACACGAACTCGCGAGCCGAACGCGTACTATCAATGGTTGGCACCGGAATGCCAAACTGTGTACCATGACCTTTAGGCACTGTCGCACCAGAACCCGCCGCATGATAATCTGCATAGCCGATGGAATCATTGAACTGACTTAGCCATTGGACTGCAAATGCCGAACCATGCATATCACAAACGCCCAACACACCAGCCTTCGCCGCCTGCTGCAAGTGCGCAGGAAACCAGGTATGGACATGGGTATTCATCAATCCAGGGATAAGCGTCTTGCCCGTCCCGTCAATCATTTGATTGGCACGTTGCTGCCGATCAAGCTCCGGCCCAATTGCTACGATTGTACCATTATGGACGGCAATATCTGTTCTCACCAGCGTTTCGCTTCCAGTAAAAATCTGGGCATCGGTTATGAGTACATCCCAAATCGGTTTTTCCTGGGCTTGAAGCCCTGAGGATATGAGGGCAAGTAGAAATAGAGTAGTAAGTCTCATGTGTGTTGCATTTACGTCCTTCCAAAATACGGATAATCAACCTTGAACCTTTAGTGGCATCGACGAATAGCTCTTTTCTTTCGCTGGAGTAAGGGAAACCAAGTCAAGCACAGCAAACAGACGTTAAAGACTAGCTATTGGTAGTCAGGATAAAACCATAAAACTTACTGATCTCGTATGAAATCTGCTTGCTCAACGTTCTCTGATTAATACCTATTTTTGCGGCATGAAAAAGCGACTTTTAAGCTTATTGGTTTGTTGCCTGATTTTTGGCTGGGGTTGTGAGAATGATCTAGCTGAAGTAGAGGCCTTGCAGGAGCGCATGAACGTTCAGGTGGAAACCGTAAAGGAAGTGGAAATTCTTTACAGCGATTCTGCTCAAGTACGCGTACGCGTTACCGGACCGACTATGCTCAACAACCTGGACCGAACCGAGCCTTATCAAGAGTTTATTGATGGAGTCCTCGTTGAGTTTTTCGATCTCAACAATCAGATCACCAGTACAATGGTCGCTCGCTATGCCATTCGCTTTGAACGCCGTGGCGAGGTCATCGCTCGCGATAGTGTAGTATGGGAAAGTATTGATGGTCAAAAACTCGAGACGGAGGAGCTGATCTGGCAGGAGCGAGATGCCGAAATATTCACTCGAAAATTTGCCCGTATTACTACTCCCACAGAGATCATATATGGTCATGGCTTCCGAGCTAACCAAGACTTTTCCAATGCCCGCATTCAGCAAGTAGAAGGCGTTATTTCAGTCGACGAACCACAGTAAATTACAACCCCATGGATTTCCCAATCCCCATTCCCGTTCAAGAGCTCGCTGACCAAATTGGCGCAGAGTTACTCGGCGATAGCACCATTCAAGCCACCGGCATCAATGAGGTACACCACCTTCGCCCAGGTGATATCACTTTTGTCGACGTGGAGAAATACTATAAAAAGGCACTACAGTCGCCAGCCACTGTAGTGTTGATTAACAAACAAACAGATCCACCTCCTGGCAAGGCGCTACTGATCGTCGATGATCCCTTCAAGGCCTTCAATGATTTGGTCTGGCGATATCGCCCTTTTCGCCCAGCTACTGCCCAAATTGCCCCCGATGCCGAAATCGGAGAAGGTACGGTGATTGAACCTGGTGCGGTGATTGGCCCGCAAGTGAAGATTGGTAAGAATTGCTACATCCAGGCTAATGCCTACATCGGAGAATACTCGATCCTTGGCGACGAGGTGATTGTACAAGCGGGTGCCGCCATCGGAACGGATGCCTTTTACTTTAAGAAGACGGTCGAGGGTTATCATAAATGGCGCTCAGGTGGGCGAGTGATTCTCGAAGACCGAGTCGACATCGGCGCCAACTGCACCATCAATAAAGGTGTCTCCAGCGACACGATTATTGGCGCGGGTACCAAGTTTGACTGTCTAGTACAAATTGGGCACGATACTAAAATCGGCAAAAACTGCCTTTTCGCAGCACAAGTTGGGGTCGCCGGCAACTGTAATATTGGCAATGGCGTAACTATGTACGGCCAGGCTGGCATTGCTCAAAACATCACCATTGCAGACAATGTAGTCGTATTGGCGAGAGCTGGTGTCGGTAAAGACCTAGAAGAAGGTAAGGCCTATTTTGGCGCACCTGCACAGGAAGCTCGAATAGCATTCAAAGAAATGGCTGCCGTGCGTAGACTACCTGATTTCATGCGTGAGCACCGCCAGCGTGATTAAGCCTCGACCAGGCGTTCAGGATAAGTATATACGTTCATCCGATCTTCCTTCAGGAAGCCAACTAGTGTCATTCCGGTAGCTTCGGCAAGCTTAATGGCCGCACTGGACGGAGCGCCAATAGCAGCGACAATTGGCGTCCCGGCCATAGCCGCCTTTTGTACCAATTCATAGCTAATTCGTCCACTTAAAAGGATAATGTTTTTGCGCCAGGGGAACTGCCCCTCTTGTAGTGCACGACCAATGAGCTTATCTAATGCATTGTGGCGTCCTACGTCCTCCGTCAAATGCAGCAATTGGCCGTTCTCATCAAATAATGCTGTAGCATGAATGCCACCCGTTTCTGCAAATAACTGCTGATGCTGAAGCAGCGTAGCTGGTAACTGTCGGACTAACTCTGGACTGACCCTAGGTTTGGCCTTCGCCGGAAAGAAGGGAATCGTCTGTTGAATCTGCCCCAGGTCCGCTTTCCCACAAAGACCACAACTGGAATTGGCATAGCCAACGCGCTGATAAGCTGCTGGATCAAAGGATACTTCAGTAGACAAGTATACATTTGCTGCCTCCTCAGACGCAAGTTCAATGCGCTCTACCTGATCAGCTCGTTGAATAATCCCCTCACTGTACAAATACCCTAGCACTAGCGCTTTATCTGCTCCAGGGCTGCGCATCGTAATGGCAAAATCAAGGCTGCGCCTAGCATCCGTTGTATCATAGAGCAAACGAATAGCTAATGGCGCCTCAGGGGCAATAGGATCGGCTGGTACCTGATGCCATTGGCCCTGCTGCCAGCGCAAGGTAGAATGGGTATGCTTTGCGTTCTTTTCGATAAGCGCAAAGGTAGGACTCTACAGATGATATTCTTGCCCTAATTCTGGAATCTGTACGTCGCGGAAGCCCACGTCGCTAAGTAAACCACCTAAGCTCTCTTGCCGCTCGATAGTGCCGTGCACCAGGAAGAGTTTCTTGATATGTTGTTCCTGTCCACGGAGGAATTCACGGATCTCATCTCGATCGGCGTGGGCACTGAAGGAATCCATCATTTCCACATGAGCTAAGACTTGTTTGTAATCACCAAAGAGCTTTAAGCCGGTAGCACCGTTACGAATTTTACCTCCTGGTGTTTGTGGCGAGGCATATCCCACAATGAGGATGGTGTTCTTCGGGTCTTCGATCATATTGGACAAATGGTGCTTGGAGCGACCAGCATTCATCATACCCGACGCGCTGATGATAATACAAGGCTCATTCATCCCATTCAGCGCTTTCGAGGCCTCTACCCGCTTAATGTATTGTAGATCATTGAAACCAAAAGGATTATCGTCAATCAAGAGATAGCGTTCCAGGTCTTCATCATAGCACTCTGGGTGGGCACCAAAGATCGTGGTAGCATTTACGGCCAAAGGACTATCCACAAAGACGGGGATGCGCGGTAGGCGACCTTCCGACTCTAAGCGATCCATGAGGTAGACAATCTCCTGGGTACGTCCCACACTAAAGGCGGGGATCAGCATTTTACCTTTCCGTTCTACACAAGCTTCTTGAATAATGCGCAAGAACTTCTCCACTTCCTTAGGCTTTTCGTCGTGTAGACGATCACCATAGGTCGATTCGCAGATCATATAATCCACTGCTGGCATCTTCTGTGGGTCGCGTAGAATAGGACGATTTGGGCGGCCAATATCACCAGTAAAGCCGAAGTGAATTGTGCGGTTGCTCTCGTGAATCCGCAGGGTTACGCTCGCACTACCGAGGATATGTCCCGCATCACGATATTGAATTTCTACATTATCCCGAATAGGAATCCACTTGTTATACGGACAGCCATTGAAGAGCTGCATGGTTTCGTGTACATGCTGTGTCTTATACAAAGGCTCGCGGCGTTCCTTGGGATTCCGGCGATTATGATATTCAGCATCACGCTCTTGGATCATGGCACTGTCCATGAGCATAATTGCACACAGGCTTCGCGTTGCATGCGTCGCATAAATGGCACCTTGAAAACCATCCTTGACCAGTTTTGGCACTCGGCCAGTATGGTCAATATGAGCATGGGAAAGGATCAGGCAATCTACCTCGGCCGGGTCAAAGAGAAAGCTTTCATTAAAGTCTTTCATTTCCTTGTCATTGCCTTGGTAAAGGCCACAATCTAGAAGAATGGTATAACCGTCCTCTAGAGTGATCAAGTGAGAGCTACCCGTCACTTCGCGCGCTGCGCCGCAAAACTTTACTTTCATAGGAGAAGGTGATATAGTATAGTTGGGGAAGATACAACAGGCATTGCGGAAACTCAAATGGATAAAGATGAACTGCTATGAATGTCTCAAGTAAGGGGAACACAGGAAATGCTGTCGTGTAAATGTAGTATTTGAGGTTCCGTTATTGAGTAGGGCGTGTAAGTGGGGTAAGCTCCCGGCGGGTGGGCCCGCCCCGTTGATTGGATATCCCAATCCGAGTGACCTCGTGCCTTCTATTCAGGATGAATGAAGACACTACTTTATCATCTCACCTGCTTGCAGATGAGCCAGCCTTGTTCGTCACTTATGTAGGAAGATTGTGTGTGACGAAACTTACATAATTATTCCACTGAATGCCTTACTCGGACGAAAGAGCAAGGGTAAATAGCTCCGACTAGGCTGCAAGTCGTCTATTGCTTTTGCCTAGATTGTAAATATATAGACTTGCGCCCTGTTAAACAAATATTATTTATTAGATATTAAGAAAACAAATTAAAGTTTTTGCCTGATGATATAGTAGTGATATAGCAATCAAAGTTGATTCATATTTGCGAACCGCTTGCGGTGAGCCCGGTGCACGGAGTGCGCAAGGGTAAAGGATAGAAGGGCCGACAGCAGGAGCGCCCGGATAGCCTGACACCAGCGCCATCTGGCGCTCGGTGGAACCCCCAAAAGAAGCCTTTGTACTTGAGCTTATCACAAAAACAATGCTAATGGAAAATATACCTCCAAAGCACGGTTACTTTTTGCGGAGCAAAACAATTAAAACAATGAATCGAATGAAGAAAACAGCCGCATGGCTTTCATTTATTGATCTTCATCCTAATTTTACTCCTGTGCTCCGACCACCAATTCTAACACAATGAAGAAAACTCTACTCCTCTCTTTCTTATTCTTTGCCTTTACTGCATTATCAGCGCAGGTATCCCCACCCTATTTACTTTTCGAGCCCGTAGGCGATGTCTTATTTACCACTTCAATGGATGTTAATCAAGACGGAGCACTCGATGTAGTAGTAGCCTCTTCCGAGCGCCTCTTTTGGTTAGCACAATTGGAAGATGGCACTTATTCACGACAGAATGTGCTCTCAACTACGGGAGAGCGCTACCGTACCTTAATTACCGCTGACATTAATGAGGACGGCTACGAAGACCTCCTCTATTGCAGTACTGAAACAGGTCTCGGCGTTTATTTTGGCACTGCCGATGGAAGTTTGAGCGAAGTAGAGCTGATCTACTCTCCGGGCGCAATTATTGATTTCTACGTAGCGGACATTACCGGCGATAACCACCTTGATGTGGTCGTTGGGCGCGCGGAAGAGGCGCGTTGGTTAGCAGGTAATGGTAATGGCAGTTTTGGGTCTCCGCAGTTACTCTCCGACGAGCACACAACAGTTACCTCTGTATTTACTGAGGATCTTGACGGTGATGATGACGTGGACATTTTGCTAACCGCAGCGGGCAATGACCAGCTGGTGTGGCACGAAAACTTGGGCAACGGAAGCTTTGGTGACTATCAAGTTATTGAGGCTAATTATGACTATCCCCGATCTGTATATGCCGCAGACTTTGATGGGGACGAAATGCCGGATATTGTTTGTGCCAACTGGGGCGAAGACAATGAAGTAGGGGCTGGCCTGGTATGGTACCGCAACCTAGGAGATGGCGATTTTGAGCTGGTGGACACCCTTTATTCTCGAGGCTGGCATAACTATGTTGAAGTTGCGGACATGGACATGGATGGCGATTTGGATATCATTTCTTGCCATGGCCTGGACGAAATTGAGTGGCGCGCTAATGATGGCAATGGCAACTTTGGCGAGACCGTTCAACTTGAGATATGGGCCGCCTATATGCGTTTTATGGAAGCTACTGATCTCAACAACGATGGTTTTCCCGACCTACTTTACGGCATCAACAGTAACAGCCCACCCAAGGAAGCCGTGCTCTGGCGAGAATCGACAGGTGGAGGGGAGTTTAAGCCTCCGGCTCTAATAACTATTGGTGGACGCACCTTAAGTTCACCCCGCGTAGCAGACTTTGACAATGATGGTCGTACAGACATTGTAATCGGTTCCGATGGTACTGATGCCCTGGTTTGGTTCAAGAACCTAGGCGATTCCTTTTCTCAGCCGAAGTTGATTGCTCGCCGCCACAATTATGCTCCTAATACAGTTGCGGTAGCAGATATCAATAATGATGGATGGATGGACGTTCTCTCAGGAAGTATCCAGGATGGTGCATCTAGCGCTTCGGACTTCTGCTTCTACATGAACAACGGAGACGGATCATTTAGCGATTCTACTCCCTTCCCGACCTTCTTTAACCCTCAGCGAGAGATGGAATTGGTAGATGTAGATCATGATGGCGATCTAGATATGCTGTGGGTGCAGCCTGGCTTCGTAGGGCAACCAAACGGTGCTATTGGCTGGCAACGCAATGATGGCGGCAGTTGGTCGGAATCGATCTTCTTGCTCAATAATATCACCGGTCCACTCGACATCCTTATCGCTGATTTTGACCAAGATGAACAACTCGACCTGATCATATCAAAAGATGATGCACCTCTACTTGGACGGATGGAGCATACCTCTAATGGCAATTATGGGCCATTGCAGGGCATCCCGAGCAACTTTACAACTGCTCTGTACGCAGAAGCCGGAGATGTAAATGGAGATGGTCTACCAGACCTTATTGCCTCTAATGATGCCGGTGGTGGTGGCACCGCAAACATATCCTGGTGGCCCAACTTGGGCAATGGTTCTTTCGGCAGCCAGGAGATTATATACGAAGGCAACCCACCAGCGGTACAATTTGCCTACGCCGACTTTGACCTCAATGGTTTAAAGGACATCATCTTTGCTTCTTACTACAATGAACCGATGCAGTGGATACCACAAACAAGCACGGGTGTCTTTGCCGAACCGATACAACTAGTCGGTACTATGCCAGAGGTGCGTGGTTTTATCATGCATGACATTGACGAAGATGGTGACCTTGATATTATTGGCAAGGGTAATGAAGAAATATTTAGTAGTCAGGAAGCGCTTTTCATTTCCTACAACCTCGCTAATGACGAAAGCATTTCTGGCACCATCTTTTATGACGAAAATGCGAATGGTGTGCAGGATAATGATGAAGCTGGTATTGGTAGTGTCCCTATCCAGGTAACTCCAGATGCCCTGGCAATCTTCTCTGACAATGACGGGCGTTTTACCGTATACGGAGCCTCCGGCAACTACACCTTAAGTCCTGAACTAGAAGAATGTTGGACGCTAACCACCTCTCCAGAAAGCTACAACATAGATTTCGACGGCACCACGAGCATTGATACCTTGCGTTTTGGTGTAGCACCCAACACGGAACTACCCGAAGGTGCGGTGACGCTGGCCTCTGCACCGACACGTTGTGGATTCACTGTTCCATTCTGGCTCAACTATCGTAATGACGGCTGTTGGATTTTTAATGGCCGAGCCTATTTGGTATTGAACGACTTGGCCACTTTCATTTCGGCATCGCCTGAGCCTAGTAGTACCAATGGTGACACCCTCTTTTGGAACTTCGCCAACCTCACCCCTGGCACCAGTCGCTCAGTAGAGCTAGAGATGACCATAGCTGGAGTTGAGTTCCTGGGCTCTCCTTTGGAGATCGCTTCAGGTGTAATCCCGCTTAATGCTAGTGGGCAGCCACTTCCAGCTACTACTTTTGATTTCCTCTCCATCATCAATTGCGCCTATGACCCGAACGATAAATTGGTGTACCCAAATCGTTCGGAACAACCACCTTTTACGGAGAACTACACGCTCTACGATGAAAAGCTTCTGTACACCCTCCGTTTCCAAAACACGGGTACCGACACCGCCTTTAACATCGTGCTTCGCGACCAGCTTTCCCCGCAGCTCGATTGGAGCACCTTCGAACCGGGCAGCAGTAGCCACCCATACGAAGCCACTTTGCATGACGATGGGCTATTGGAATTCCACTTCCGGGATATCCTTTTGGTAGATAGCACGACCAACGAGCCCGGCAGCCATGGATTTGTGCAGTTCGAGATCGCGGTTCAGCCAGACCTAGAAGAAGGTACCGTCATTGAAAATTCGGCAGGTATCTACTTTGATTTCAACCCACCGATCATTACCAACACTGTGGAAAATATCGTAGTAGAAACACTACCCAACTTTACACCGGTAACGGATTTTGAATACAACACCAACGAGCTAGAGGCTACATTTACCGATGCCTCCAGCAATAACCCGGACACTTGGTTTTGGGAATTCGGAGATGGTGGCACCAGTACCGACCAGAACCCCACCCACGCCTACCTGACGGATGGCACTTATACCGTATGCCTGACGGCCGGTAATGTTTGGGGTAGCGCACAACATTGCGAGGAAGTAAACATCATGATTACCTCGGCGGATAATCTACAGGCATCGGATATGATCACAATTAATCCGAATCCAGCCAGCTCACTTATTCGAATCGATTGTGGCAATTTGACCCTACCGCAAGAATTGAGTTTGTACAGCACTTCCGGGCAGATTCTACGTCAAATCAGCGTAGAAGAACGTGTTCAGAACTTAGATGTAAGCTTCCTTCCTGCTGGAAGCTATTGGATACGATCAGCGGAGGGAAGCGTCACACCGCTTGTTATTGTGAAATAAGGACTAGAGGAAGTTGGTCGATGGCCTATGGCTATCACCAACTTCCGAATCAACCTTAAATAAACTCACTAGAAATCATCGCCGCCAACGCGACCAATTTTGAAGGTAGCCGTAAGCATGGCGTATCGACCAAGCGCATTTGCTCGGCTCTCTTCAAAGTAATTGAAGGCGTTTTGGCGCTGGATACCCGTATTCTGATTCAGTAAATCAAAAACACTCAGCTTCAGCAACAGGCGTTCGTTCTTCATCAATGACTTACTTATGCTAGCCTGCCAAAGCGTGAAGCGGTCGGATTGACCGAAGCGTTCATTGGAGAAATTTTGGTATTCCACTTCTGTGCTCAACACCCAGGACTTTGGCATAAACCAGGTGAAGAGCCCGAATAGATCTTGTCGGTTGTAATTCTGGTCGAAGCTAGATTGAATCTCATAGCTAGCCTGATTATAATTCCAGCGAGCTCCCAACTCCCAGTCTACCACATTCTTCTTACGGTTGCCAAAACTAAAGGACCACTCTTGCCCCCAGCGATCTACCTGATCTTCAATAGTATTCACTCGTACCAAGCCACGTGTGAAGGATAGATTTCCGCGCAAGCGCAAAGCAATATCCAACGGCTTAATAGGCGTACTGAAAGACGCGAACATCTGGTTTTGCCACTCATAGTCGGTATTCACCGGTTGGGTTACCTGGCGAAGCAGGTCGTCAAAGGTGAGGCTATTCACAATCCGATTTTGGATGTAAGTCGACTGCACATTGGCAAAGAAGTTGGTGAAGCTAAAGGCATCAATAATAGTGAGGCCTGCTGAAAGGTTGTGACGATACTCCGGTTCCAAGTTGGGGTTACCCTGGAAGATGTTCAGCGCATTGGTATTATCAACCAAAGTTTGAAGCTGGTCCAGGCTTGGTGCTACGATGTTGGTTCGGTAACGGATGTCCAAGTTCTTAGAACCCTCCATTTCGTATTCCCAGCCAAGCCGTGGTAGGAGATAGTAGAAGTCTCGCTCTTGCGGAGTACTGTTGTTACTTGCCATGCTGTTCAGCAGCGCTCGTTGGCCCGTCACGGAGAAATTCCAGCGCGACTTGGTACCATTGTACATAAAGCCCGTCTCAAATTGCTGCTGCTGGAAGCCACGATCAAACTGCCCACTGAGTAGTGTATTCAGCGTCTCTTTGCTATCTGTAATATCCAGAAAATCTTTGCCGCGATCCTGGCTTTCGCCGGAAACGGTAAGTCTATTCTGCCAGTACCAGCGATCGCTCAATGGCTCGGTGAAGGACAAGCGCGTTTGCCAAAAACGTTGATCATCGATCCGGGTTTGTCGCTGCCAAACAGAATCGGCTAGCCAGCTACTACTCGGATCATCCCAAAATCGGTTTCGATTATTGAGGAGTGTCTCGGCGTCATCGTTCTGTTGCTCCCAATCCAAGGTCAAGGCTACAAAGCGGCCCAGTTTTTTAAACTTGAGCATGTACTGCAGATTGGCGTTTGCCATCCAACGATCAGGCGTATACAAATTGTACTGGTCACTTTCATTGATAGGAACTTCGTTTAGGTCCAGGTTGCTTAGCTGTTGGGTCCGCAGGTTGCGGCTGGTGTTATAGCTAATACCGGAGCGAAAATCCAATCGTTGGCGTTCACCAAATTTTTGTTCTAGATCCAGATTTAGGCGGTGCCCATCAGCTCGACTATCTTCTACATTACTGCCTTGCGAAGCAAAGGCGCCATCGCCCAAGAAATTATCACGGGTATAGGAGCGCCGCAGATCACGCTGCAATCGGCTGCCAAAATAGTTGGTGCTAAACTGTGTGTTCTCGCTGAAATCGTGGTTGAGGTTCAACCCAAGTGCTTTTGAAGTATTCAGGCCGCCACCATTGCCAAAGTCCAGTGGAATACCAATATCATCCTGCGAGAGTTGCAGCATGCCACCGCCCTGCGACATGAGACGCTCGAAGCCGCCCATGAAGTCGATGTAATCAAAGACTGAAAAGCCCGGCTCATTCAGATTGTTGGCACTACCTAACAGCGACACCTGGGTTGTACCACTAAAGCGATTTACATTCGCCCTAGCCTGGTAGCGCCCGTCCGTACCATAACCAGCGGTGAGTTCTCCAAACTGGCCACTCTTCTTATCTTCCTTCAGAACCAGATTGATGGTCTTCTCCTCATCTCCGTCTTCGATTCCCGAGAACTCCTCCATTTCCGAGGCCTGGTCATAAACCTCCACAGCTTCTACGGCATCAGCAGGGAGGTTGCGCGTAGCTACTTGGGCGTTGTTTCCGAAGAACGGTTTGCCGTCTACTAGTACATTCTCTACATCCTCTCCCTGGGCGCGGATGCTGCCATCGCGCTCTACCTCTACACCAGGGAGTTTTCGGAGTAGTCGTTCCACATTGTCATCGGGTCGAGTTGCGAAGGCATCTGCTTGATAGGAGATGGTATCTCCTTTGATCAAAACAGGAACGTGTTCGCCTTTAACGACCACTTCTTCTAACATCAGATTTTCTGGCGAAAGCCAAATCTCACCTAAGTCAACAATACGCTCAGCACCATTTAGATCCAATTCTTGCTGGAAGCTACCGAAGCCGATATAGGTAACCTGCAGCACAGCCGGCTGCACGGGCACACGGTTGAGAACGAAGCGGCCCTGGCCATCAGAGATTGCAAAAGAAACCAAGGCCGAATCCAAAGGATTAAGAACTACTACCGTAGCTCCTGTCAGCGGTTCCTGATCGCTGCCCGTTACGACACCTTTCAGTTGAATTGACGTATTCTGGGCATGGCCAAACGCGAATGAAAAAAAGAGGGAGAGCACGAAAAACAGTCGAGTGAAAAATTTCATCTGTTTAAAAATTATCCGCAGTAAAACATGCAGATAATTTCCTGCACATCTGTAACCACTGCGTTCTCACATGATTTTTTTAATCATCTCCGATTGTGATGTTACTATTAAATAAAATCATGTTCGTTTCATGTTGCTTTATTATCGGGTGTTAAATTTCATCGCGAAGCGAATGCACTCCGCACAGGGATAGGTGGTTTATCCGCGCCTGATTTCAATTCGGCGGCCGCCATTCTGTAGGTTCATTTCCTTGAGTTTCTCTTCCTGGATACGGTCAAACTCTTCTTCACTCACTTTCTTTCCCTTAGTAGGTGGCACCATTAGTTCCGGCTCAGTTAGTTCCGCCAGTACTTCCTTGGCCGTGATGGTGATGTTGTCGCGTTGTACTTCAAGTACCATTCCCGGTAGTTGACCATAAGTAGCAGGACCCGCAGAGACAGGAATTTGGGGTGTAAACCATGCTACGGTCTGTAGTGTGTCCGGTCCGCGTACGGCCTTCATACAGGTGTACCCGAGAATATCGCGCTGCTCATTGGTCAGTTTCCATTCTCCGCCATCCAGTTCGTGCTCGATGCGGAACGGGCGGCCAAAGATGTTGCGTTGTTCGGTCATTGTATTCTTCTGCAGATCAGTATAGACGGCACTATTATCGCTAGAGCGCATGATCTTAATCTGGAAGGTCGCTTCGCCCTCTGGCTGCGGTGGTGGCGGCGGAGCTACTTGCTCATCTACCGTATAGTGAGCATGCTCTGGAGTAAAGCGAAGGATGAAGTTATTGGACTGGCTACTCGGCAGAAGGTCGGCGAATTGGCTGTTTTCTTCATCCAGCTCGATGTTAAGTTCGATCGTCTCTTCGTATAGCACCATGCCGGTGGTGGCTTGTGCGGTAAGGCTCGTAGCAAATAAGCTAAGTAGAAGGCCAAGTGTAAGGTTGATCATTTTCATATGTCTAAGTTTTTTTGACAAATCTATGGGCAGTGGATCAGGAAGCAGGTTAACCAACCTTAGCTTAAGGTTAATTAAGGTTAATCGGCCAGCGGCATGCTGATGTAAGCAGTACTTTTGGGGTATGGAAGAGAGAAGAAGCTCCCTATTATTAATGCTAAGTAGCCTATTGGTGCTGGCTGCTTTCCTGGCGTTTTGGCTCAACGGTGCTTACCGCAATGCCAAAGAGACGCTAACGGAAAGAGGTAACTCTCTGTACCTGGAGTCGGTACGAGAGGTACAAGATTCAGTTTATCGCTACGTCATACAGGGATTCATTCAGAAGGCGGAAGCAAACGACAACTGGTACGCTGATAGCTTGCCCCATGGCCTGGGAAAAGTGGATGTTCGCTTAAGCACTTATGATGGTGATACCGAGGAGGGAGTTGAAGAGGATAGGTTTCCGACAAAAGAAAAGACCCGCTTTCGACAGTTGGGTCTCAGTATTACTACGGATACCGCCATTTCAACTGACACTTTGATCTTCATCGAAAAACTAGAAGCATTTGAGCACTTGGGGGTGAGCAAAAGAGACGAGCAACTGCAAGACCAAATCTTAAAGCGTTTTGATAATTACCTCGTGAAAAACGAACTCCCACTCGCGTACAACATTCAGCAAAAAGCCTCGGGCAGAGACACCACTGATCTGCGTTTCTTTCCTGGCGACTTTAATACATTCCTCTCTGAAGAAGTGATCTTCGCGCAAGCTACCCCCTACTTACTGAGTAAAATATCCGGCCAACTGTTATTCAGCATTTTCCTGTTTTGCCTTACTGGTCTGGCTTTCTATACGCTGCACCGCAGCAATCAACGTGCCCTTCAATACACCCAGCTCAAGAGTGACTTCATGAGCAACATGACGCACGAGTTGAAAACACCAATCACCACCATTGGACTAGCGCTAGAAGCGATGGAGGGCTTTGTAAAGAATGAGGATACTGAAAAGACAAATGAGTACCTGCAAATATCTCAGCACGAACTAGGGCGCCTCAGCCTACTCGTTGATAAAGTCCTCAAGCTGTCGCTCTTCGAAAACGATGTACCAAAACTCAAGCGAGATGTCATCGACTTGCGGCACATTGTGGGCAAGGTACAAGACGCGATGCGCATTCAGATGGAACAACGCGGTGGCCGCTTTAATGTGAGCAGCTCAGGAGAATCATTTCAGCTTGTTGCAGACCCTGTCCATTTGACGAATGTCTTATTTAATCTCCTTGACAACAGCCTCAAATACGCCAAGGATGCCCCTGAGGTAGACATCAAGCTGGAGTCGGCGGAGCAGCAAGTCATCTTGCGGGTATGTGATAACGGTATCGGCATACCGAAAGAGTACCGCACAAAAGTATTTGATCGCTTCTTTCGAGTACCTAGTACTGGAGACCGACATGATGTAAAGGGCTATGGATTGGGATTAAGCTACGTGGCCGACATCATCAAGCAACACGGTGGTCAGATTGAGCTTAGTCCTAATGATCCGCAAGGCACCTGTTTTACCATTACCTTACCAAGTCAAGACGATGCAGCCTAGAATCTTATACGTAGAAGACGAGGTCTTCTTGGCCAAGATTGTGAAGGAAGGCCTGGAAGGCAAAGGATACGAAGTACGTCTAGTGACAGAAGGAGGAAGCGTGCCCCAGGCATTCGCCGAATGGCAACCCGACATCTGTGTTTTTGATGTAATGCTACCACAAAAAGATGGCTTTGAATTGGCCGAAATTATCCGCCAAAACGATCAGAGCACACCCATTCTTTTTGTGACTGCCAAGAATGAAACGGAGGATGTAGTACGCGGATTCAAAGTAGGTGGTAATGACTATAT
>ENA-UENW01000068-UENW01000068.1-marine-metagenome-genome-assembly--contig:-NODE-68-length-65597-cov-3.834284_pt1 | contig 65597 bp, 62 predicted proteins | sample MGYA00237876_ERZ529329 | MGnify/ENA primary metagenome ERZ529329 (study PRJEB26372, sample SAMN05368346) | marine metagenome | biome: cultured habitat; feature: ocean water; material: water; isolation... | reverse complement strand
ACTAGTGGTCAGGTTCATAAGTCTCTGATACTAAGTCGCTGGGGGTTTTGTCTCAAACTAGGCGACAAAATTCGCGTTTAGCCTAAGCTAAATAAGAGTTTTGGCAACGACGTTTGTGGCAAAAAAACCAAGACTTGGGTATCAAGGATTTATGTAACTGACCACTAAAGCTAAGCCATTTGGCTTTAAGCATAGCAAACCCCACCACATTCCCTTGTCGGAATGGGTGGGGTTTCTTCTTTTTATTACATCGCTCAGAGTATTCCCTACTGCTCTAAGTATAGGCGTAGGCCCAAGCAATGAGCACGAGCTGTAGGGGGAGCCGTAGCGCCAAAAGCCACATGGGAATCTTCATCCCTGCTCCTTTAGAGGTGAAGTGGTAAATGTTGGCTGGGAATATCGCAATGAGTAGTGCGATAATGCCCCATGCTGCCGCCGACTGTGTACTTGGAATCAATAGGCCTATGGCTCCTAAAATTTCAGCTACACCAACAATGACGTTGATCCGTTTTTCCCATTGCTTGAGAAAGGGGGGAGTTAGCTGGTAGTAAAATTTTGGCTGACGAAAATGGTTGATTCCTGCATAAGCATAGAAAGCGGCCATCAAGAATTTTAGATAGTATAGGAGGCTCATGATTCTGGTTATCAATGGTTTTTAGAAGAGGGGCGACGAATTGTTCCAGTAATCAAAGAGGAGTCAAGCTGATAAGTTCATCTTGCGATCTAGTTATTTGCTTAAATTAGTAGAATGAAGAAACGAAACGCCTCCTTACTTACCCTAGGTCTTGGTATTGCTTGCCTGTTTTTTGCCGGGTGGCAATTTTTTCGCGGCCTATCTCCATGGGATTATATTCCACTATCTATTATTGGTCTTGCGGTTATTGCCAGCGGGTATATACCGGTAGAGAAAGACGCTGATGACGATGCAGCTTAAGTAGTTAAGGTTTATCGGTGATTTTACCAGCCAGCCAGCCAGCTTGATTGCAGCCATCATCAAGTTTTTGTAGGTTTGAAGAAATAGTCCTGGCACTAATGTGGTATCTACCTTCTTTCCTATTTTTTATAGTAATGCTTACTAATTGTAGTCCGGAGCCTAGTGAGCAAAATCCTGATCGCGCGCAGCTTGTGCAACAGCAAGCGCAAGCATTCTTCGATACCTACGCCGAACGTTCCGATTGGGAAAAGTTCTGTTCCTTTTACCGCGAAGACATGCAGTTCCACGATGTCATTCTGCAACTTCATCTAGATAGTCTTTGGCAGTTGAAACGCTTCTACCAATGGGATAGCGAAGGTGATCAATTTCAAAAGCTATCGCCAGATCAGGAACATCTGGCGGTGGAGTCTCTGGTAGCAAATGATAGTGTAGCTGTAGCGCGAGGGCGTGTTAATCCGTTTTACTATAGCGGGCACCTTATCGACGTAGAATGGGGTATGGATTTTACCATCTGGCTACACTTTGATGATAGCCTACGGATCACTAAACAAATAGACTGGATGGAATACGATCCAGCTGTACTGGAAAACATGCTGAAACGAGTGCAGGAGAACGGACATGAGGCGATCCCGAACTGGCTAGATTTATCACAAGCCGGTTCTTAGTAGCCTCATGGGCATTAAAACGCCGGAACTTCTAACTCCTTTTTGACCTTTTGATGCTGAAACCAATATGCAACAGCCATGCCCTTTAAACATCTCCCTTTGCTAGAACGAATGGAGAGCTTCTATCAGCTTCCCCGCGACCGGCAACGGTTCGATACTTATCTCGATGTGCTTATCGGGCCCGATCGCGAAGATGTGGTTCTACCCATCGCCTCCTTCAATCCAATGGGCAAGGATCTGGTACTTGAGAAAATAAAGGAATTGCGTGCTGTGGACGCGGAGACACTTATACAAACAACAGTAGAATACGTAAATGCCAATTGGGCAGCCTTGACTAATGACGTCTACACCGTTGCATTGAATTTAGTGGATGATATTGGTGGTGCCTGGTCTAACAAGTACACCACCGATTATACAAGCAAGTTTGACCAAGCCGGAATGGCCAAAAGACATTTCTGCCTTCCTGTATTCTTTACCAGTGAAAATTACGATGCTACTCTAGTTCGCGAACGCGTATTGGAATATCTCTATCGCACGATTCATTGGCTCCATCTGGGAAAACCAGAAACCCTACAGCAACACCTAGATCAGGAAATATTCGTGCAGCGACACGTCAAATCCTACAAAGACCTCACCTTCGACCCCGAAGAGCTTCAGATGATGGAACGACTCCTGACTCAGCAAGGACCGGAAAACTCCGATTACAATACCATCTTTAACTTCTTCTATGGAGACTCAGCCTGTGAGCTGCTGAATTACCCTTGTTATGGTGTACCAGAGATGGCTGGCTTTCGCTACGCTGCTTATTTGGCGGAGGAATAGGGTAGGTAGTTGGATTAGTTGTATTGGTGAATTTAGTTCTGTGAGTCAAATGAGTGGATTTGAAGAAGCATTGGGCTAATATGTTCTTCTATGTCTTATATGGTTTCCTATCTAGTTTTCCTCAGGTGTACTTAGGTGCCTTAGGTGGTTCAATTCAAACCATGTAACTATAACATATTTCCGATTCAACACAACAACTACTGACATCATCCCCAGGCACACCACCGGGGAAACGATTATATTTACTAAGCCAGTTTTACCTTTTCTGGCACTCCTGATTTATCACATAAAATTTGCTCTCGACATGCGTTCATTTCTCACACTTTTTCTGTCATTGACCTTATTTTCATCACTTATCGCACAAAGTTATTCTACCAACGATCCCGCTTATATCGAAGCTGTACAGGCGGGTGAAGCTGCGCTAAAAGGTGAATCCTACGACGAATGTTTGGAATACTACCGAACAGCATTTAAAATCAAGCAGACAAGCTTTCTCTCGACCTTACGTGCCGCGGCTTGTGCCCATTCGGCTAAACAAACGAAACTGCGTGACCAATACTTGGATCATGCTTTTGAATTAAGCCCAGATGGCTCGACGGAAGTCTTCAGAGATTACGACGAGTTTCGCTACCTGGATGGTACTGCCTTTGCCGACCTCATCGAGGAACGGTTTATGGCTGCCTTCCCCAACTATGATGCGGAGCTAGCCGAGAAGCTAGCTGAAGTGGGCGAAACGGATCAGGCACAACGCCGGCACATGCGGGAGGTGTCTGAAAAGTACGGCTGGGAGTCTCCCCAGATGGATAGCCTGTGGACTCTCCAGAACTATAGTGACTCGGTGAATACGGTCTATATCACCCAACTCATCGATAAAATGGGTTACCCCGGAAAATCTGTGGTAGGGGATGAAGCTTCAACCGCCTTTATGGTGATTCAACACGCTGACTTAGAAGTACAAGAAAAATATTTGCCAGTGCTTCGTGAGGCAGCGGATGCCGGTGAAATGCGCTGGTCTTCACTGGCCCTGCTTATTGATCGTATAGAGATGCGTAACGAACGCCCACAAATTTACGGTAGCCAGGTTCGACGTGATCCGGATACCGGGGAGCACTACTTCGCCGAAATCAAAGACCCGCATAACATCGATAAAGTCCGTGCGGAGGTAGGCTTAGGCCCAATACAACAGTACGCCGATAACTGGGACTTCACCTTCGATCCAGACAAGCATATTGCTCGCTTCCAGGAGGAGGAAGGGAAGGAGTAGTTTTGGTTAGATGATTTCCTTGCGTCGGGGGACGCTCAAGAACAGGTTAGATGGTTTGTTTAGTTGGGGGGATTAGTTAGTAGATAAGAATCTATTGCCTTATCTGCCTGATATGGTTCGAAAAAAACTAAGGTGCCCTTAGGTGTCTTGGGTGGTTCAATACCGCCTATGCCTCCCTACGGTAACAAAGCCACATCGCCATAGATAACCCTGGTGCCGCCGTCTTTGCCGCTTACGTATTCGTAAGACCACACATAGACGCCGGCACCCAGTGGTTTGCCCCTAAATGTGCCATCCCAACGCATTGGGGAGTTGTTTTGATCTACCTGTTGCTGAAACAGGAGGTTGCCCCAGCGATCAAATACATTAAGCTGTCCGCTGAAATTAAACTCGGATTCGAAGAAGAACTCCAGTTGGTCATTAATGCCATCTCGGTTTGGGCTGAACGCCGTAGGGACGTAATAAGCAATGTCGCAATCCTTGTCTTCTACGTCATAATTGTAGTACCGCAAGCGATCGTCACAATCAGTAAGAAGTGTAGCGCGGTAGTTGCCAGCTTCTGTTACCACATAAGTTCTACTAGTGTCTCCGTTGGGCCAGATTGCTGAGACGGGAGCCTCAAGCAGTAGCTCTTCTCCATCACAGATCGCTAATTGAATGCGCTCTTCCTCTTCAGGGATTTCTATGACTACGACTGTATCCCTCAACCGGCAGCGCCCCGTATCCCCAAAGGCGATGAGTCGGCCACCACGGTTGATGTCGCGAATGGCTCCTTGCAGACCATCACTCCAGCTGATTGGTAGGTCATAGAAAGTAGCGTCCACTTCCACACTCTCGTCACCACAGATAACAATCGTATCCGGTACTACCTCGAACGGAGCGACAATGACTTCGTCTACGAAGCTGTAAGAAAAGTTGAGCGGGTCAATTGTATCGCAGGCTAAGCGGATCTCCGTAGGTGAACGATAACTGCCAATGATAACAAGGTCCTCAGTGCCGTCCGCTCGATAGCAGGTACGCATGGTTGTCCACTCTTGGGTATTGGTTATGATAGTATCTGGCTGGATCGCGACTTGTAGACTCTGAAAGGCAAAATTTGAAAAATACAGACACTGTGTGTTGGAGTAACACAGTAGGGTAGGGAAGTCGCTACAACTGGCTTCTGGAATTGTAGAAAAGGCTACGTAAATATCCTTTTGCCAGGGGAGGGTATCTGTTAAACGTATATACACTCGTTCCTCCGAAGGAATCCCTTGTGCCATAGCGATCATTCCTTCACCATCTTTTGGGTCAATGTTAAAGCAACCCGCTGGTGGGCGGTAAAGACCACTGGTGGAACAATAATGAAAGAGATCTGGAGAGTTTTCTGGCTCGGGCACGATCAACCACGGCTCCGCTTTTGGGATGTCTCCAAACATTAGATCACAATTTGTAAGGTCTTCAAAACTGTGATTTGGAACTAAGTTCTCTTGGGCAGATGCCAGATTTAGATTCAATAACCAGCAAATGGTTAACGCATATCGGAGGGCCGGGAAAAGCCCTGAGTTTTGGTAAATGTTGGAGCGTTTCATAACAGTATCGGCATGATTTATTTGACCAGTATAGCACTGCCAAATATCTAGGAGCGTGACTCAATTAAAACTACAAAGAAATCGGAGCATTTTGAAATGCTTTCCTTGGAAGTAGAATACTTGCAAAGTAGCGGACGACTGTAGGCTTGAAATTGAATATTAGGGGTGGTAAAGTCCAATTTCTGGTTTCCAATAGGTAATGAATTAGTGGTTTTACAATTCACAATTAGGTGAAAAACAATAACTTTTGTTAAATTAGGCTATCCTCGACGACAAGATACCGTGCAAAGACACTAGCAACGCTACATAGTTAGATGTCGCCCGTAAAATTTGATGCATATGCAATATCAGTGTTGGTATTACAGAGGCGGTGCGCTTGTGGTTGAAAAGTATACTGGCCAGGTAGAGGTCGATCACATCCTTGACAATGACGAGGATTTCCTCAGTCGCTTAGAGGGACCGATTGATGTACTGCTAGTTTTGTCCGATCTAAGCGGCATCACTTTTGCGAATCTTCCAATTGAGGAAATAGCCGCTCTATTCGCTTCTTTTGATAAACACCTTCCTCGAATCAAAAAGATAAAGTCTGCTCTGTATACGGGAATGAGCAACAATGATCTATTCCAGAAGGTCATTAGTTACTCCAATCTTGGTACCGAGCGTCGAATGTCTATCATTCCTTTTGTACATCTTGATATGGCGTTGGAGTGGTTGGATCTGACGCCTGCTGAACAAGACTCCATAAAGGAAAAGCTAAAGTAGGACTACCCTGCCGACAAGTTGGGCCTACTGAACTGTTATCAATACATTTGTCCTTCATGTTATCATGCCTGACAAATGTATCCAATGATGAACAGCATCGGAATAGTGGCCGGTATCGGGCCAGAATCCACCATTGAATATTATCGGTTGATCATTAAGCGTTTTCGCGAACGCCTGAACAGTAGGCATTACCCCGAGCTGGTACTGCACAGTATTGATATGACAGCAATGCTAGATTTGGTCTTTCAGGACAAACTTGACGAGTTAGTAACCTTCTTACAAGAACGAATTCAAGTGTTAGAAGCTGCTGGTGTTGACTACGTGGCCTTGGCTTCCAATACACCTCATTTAGTTTTTGATCAGGTAGCTGCAGGTGTAGGGCCGAAGATGATTAGTATTGTGGAAGCAGCCTGCCAAAAAGTAGCTGATGAAGGTCTGTCGAAAGTGGCTTTACTAGGCACTAAATCAACGATGACCAAGGGCTTTTACCAAGCAGTAGGACAGCGCAATGGAATAGAGATCGTGGTGCCGAATGAAGCGGATCAGGATTTTGTGCATGAGAAATACATGGGCGAATTGGTGTTTAATCAAATTGTACCTGAAACGAAGCGTAGGCTAAAAGATATTGTGATGGGTATGCAGGAGACGCACCAGATTGAAGGTCTCATCTTGGGCGGGACGGAATTACCGCTGATCCTTCAACAGTCAGATTTTGAAGGACTGAACGTTTTTGACACTACCTTAATTCATGTAGAGGCCATTCTTGACAAAATGATAATGGATAACGATGAGCAACACAAGTAAGGCACCAGCGAATTTCACGATTATCCAGGCAAAGACCGAGCAAGAGATAGATGTTGTTCGTATGCTCTTTCAGACTTATCAAAAGGAACTTGGCAAAGACCTTACCTTCCAAAGTTTTGAAACCGAACTACGCGATTTACCGAAGGGCTACGAAGCACCAAGTGGTTCGCTCTTACTATTACGGGATCTAGATGACCAGGAGTTTGTAGGCTGTGTAGCGGTCAAGAAACTCGCGGGAAAGAAATGTGAGATGAAACGCTTGTACGTAAAGCCTTCCCATCGGGTGAAGAAGTATGGGCAAAAACTTGCTGTGGCAATACTAGAAGAAGCCAAAGCGCTCGGCTACGAAGAGATGTGGTTGGATACCTTGGAAGAACTCGTTCCGGCTGTTAGGCTATACGAAAAGCTGGGGTTCCAAGAGACCGAAGCCTATTATGATAACCCTCATGAAGGAGTGGTGTATATGTCTAAAGTCTTATAAATGGGGCTAAAGGTATTATCCATGAATTCATAGAGTTTTCTTAATTCGGATTTCAGTTATAGGTAATCCTTTAAGGCGAGTTAGATTTGATGAATCGGGGCGCTGTACCATTATGCGTACTGCCTGCCCCCCTCCCCTTTTTCAGCATCTAAATATCTAACACAACATGAGGAAACTTCTACTCTACCTATTGTTATTGGCAGTAGGATATCTCCCAAATAGCTATGCGCAAATTGACGCCGGTTTTGTACGAGACTCCATCGAAATTGAACGCGGAATCGCTGGCACTACTGATTTTGAGCCTTTCTTTCGACTGGTGAATACAGCCTTTGATGATGATAATCGACCACTGACTAGTATCATCTATCGTTACCTGACGGAAACCGAACTAGTCCCAAACCAACGGCAAACCTTCGAATACGATGAGGATGGTAATAAGACCATGTTCTTGCTAGAAGAGTGGGATCAAGGTACTGAGGCTTGGCGAGCATTGAAGCAAGAAGAGAGTACTTATGAAGACGGTCGTCTTGCCATTTTCCTAAGGAAAAGACCAGTAGATGGCACCCTCCAAAACCGTAGACGATGGGTCTATCAGTACACCATGGGAGGCATGGAAACTGGAAAGCTCCTACAAAGCTGGAATGCTGATATGGGCAGCTGGGAAAACCTAAGTCGTAAGACGACCAGCTACGATGGTGAGGAGAGAATTTCCGAACAACTTCTCGAGCGCTTCTCCGGTGGTGTCTGGAAAAATAGCCGCAGAAGAACGTGGACTTGGGGTATGGGTGCCTTGCAGCCTTCTCAGACTGTAAGCCAGATTTGGTCTTCTATGGAGCAGGATTGGGTTAATGATGCCCGAAAAAGCTACGGGGCGGGCCCGAACGGCTTATGGTCAAGTTCGGTAGTAGAGCAGTGGAATCCTAATACGGGTGAATGGGAAAATGATCTGCAAGAGCAATTTGCAATTGACTTAGCTAATGCCGAAAGCAATTACAGCTTAGCCAATTGGAACGGGGAATGGCAAGCCAACTTGCGTGGGCAGTTTACTTATTCTCCTGGGGAAACTCAGGCCTTGCTCCAAAACTGGAATGGCAGTGAGATGCAGTATGATAATTTCCTACGGTCTAGATCTATGTTCAATAGTATGCGACTGCCAGTACAGCAAACTGGTATGCAAAGCTGGAATGGCGATGCAGGCAACTGGGAAAATCAGACCTACACCAGACGAACCACCTATTTCTGGCGCTCTACAGAGCCCAATAGTACTACTGAGATCGTACAAAATCGCTGTACGATTCCCAACCCTTACTTCAGTGGTGCGACGATCAGCTGTGAGTTGCAGGCACAAGATTTTCCCTTAAACCTCGAGGTGTACAACCTCTATGGCCAACTGGTCTTACACAAGCAAGTAGGCAGTCCGACTTTCCAGGCGGAAACAAGCGGTCTGCCAAGCGGATTGTACGTGTTTAAGCTATCCGATGATAGTGCCGTATATCAGCTCCAAAAGGTAGTTGTGGCCAATTGATGCTTACTGTTATCAGTCGTCAACAGAACGGACTTGATTTAACCTCATTATTGACTTTCCAATCTGAATAAGATGTTACGCATATTTCTTTTCTTCTGTCTTTTATTAATCCTTGATACGAGTGTGCAGGCGCAGCACTTTGATGATATGTATCAGCCCCAAGTTGGGCCAGCTAAAACCTGGGAAGATTCCGGCTGGTACTTTATGCCTACGCTCACTCGCTTTGAGATTTTTGGTACCGGAGTCAGCCCACAAGGGATTGGTACCCTGTCGGTGACTTTCGAATCGACCGACAATAGCGGCCTAGTATTTTTTGGTCAAGCCCTTTTCTTTTATCGAGAGGAAGATGTACCTCCTGGTGCGGACCTTGGTATAGGCACACAGGGTTTTGCCACAGTTTTACTTCCGCAAGATTTACTGCTTTGCCCAGATGAAGAAGCAGAGCAGGGTATGGGGCAAGATGATCCTTATTTCCCCTTAGCACTGGTGGGACGTTTCGAGCGGATTGGGCTGCAGTGGCTGAATAATCCGATCCTCATGCGTATCCAACTCAATGATTTTGTGGTAAACTAGTACTACCACCGAACAGAGTGGCCGTTTTGGGGTTGTAGCTGCATGATACTGTACAAGGTACAATTAGCAATCAGCATAATTCTTATGGCCCCCCTATCATTGCAAGCTCAGGACCTGGCGGGCTACCGATGGCAGAATCGCCTGGTCCTGATCTTAGCAGAGGACTCAAGTAATCCACTTTTCCAAGAACAAGTACAGGTATTCCAAGACGAGGAAGAAGGACTTCAGGATCTTCGTATTGTCGTCTTTCAGGCCTTGCCCCAAAGATATACTCGCGGTACCCAGCAGCTCCCCAATTGGATAAGCGGTGACCAGTTGTACGAAAGCTACAAATCGCAAGACAGCTCCTTTGAAGTCTTGTTATTAGGTTTAGATGGCGGCATAAAACTACGCCGCCATCGAGTAGTGACGGTTGATGAACTCTATGAGTTGATCAATACCATGCCCATGCGCCGAGCTGAGCTACGCCGCCGGGGAGGTGGCTAGCATTAGGAGGTTGAGTCAGCATTCAACTTCGCCAGCAACAACTTCTGGTAGATCCACTCTTTGATCCCTTTGGGTTGGTGTAGGTCCATCCGCTTCAACAGCAGTCCTTGCTTTCCGACTGGCGTCATGAACAGGCCACTGAAAAGTGTCTTTACCAGCTTCCATTTAGAATGTAACTCACTCTTGAGGCCTTTTAGGGCTTTGCCAATTACGATCTCATCTTCAGAAAGATCAGTGCCAAATGGGAAGGCGTCGAAGAAACCTCGCTCTTTGTATCGGCGAATGATAGCCTGATAGGCCGCAGGATAATTATTTCGGAAAACCACGGGGATTTCGTAGTCCATCGCAAGTTTGCCAGCCTGTTTGGCCCAATTCATCAATTCTGTCTGGAAGCGAGAATCCGTGATATTCAGCAAGCGCTGAATGATTTCCTGATCCGTACAACCACGGATAAAAGCAATACCGTATTCCGTGATAACAATATCTCGGAGGTGCCGAGGAATCGTTATGTGCCCGTAGGAAGGTAGGATGTTAGAGATAACCCTTCCTTTTGAGGTCCGCGTACTTCGCATATTGAGGATGGAGTGGCCATCGGGCAATTCCTGTGCCATGGCCACAAAGTTGTACTGGCCACCAACGCCACTTACCACCTGGCCATTTTCCAGGCCATCACTTACTGCTGCTCCGAGCAGGGTTTGCATCATACAGCTGTTGATAAAGCGTGCGTTTTTACGGTGCAGTCGGTCTAGTGTCTCGTGTCCGTAGAGCTGGTTGATTTTCTGTACGCTCTTCATGTTGATGAGGCGCTTTTCCTCATCCGGCAAATCCTTCAGCCACTGGTAGAAAAACTGAGGTCCGAGGAAGAAACCACCCTGCATAACCTGGCCATTCTTCAAAGCGGTACCTAAGCAGTGCCTTTGCATTTCAGCCAGCGATTCTAGTTGCCGTACGTCAGGCGTAATCTCAAGGCCAGAAGGGGTATAAATCTTCCGATTACTGAAGCTTAAATCTGGTCTAAAGATTCCCCATTGCTGTAGGAAGTAGAAATCAGCTGCTGAGATTCGGCCGTGGATGACCTTGTTTTCGAACAAGACCTCTAGGATGTCCTCTTCAAATTCTTCTTTTATCAATCCTCTATTGAGGAGCTTCTGCAAACCAATATGGTCATAGACCTTCTTTTTTACAATGCCTGCCTGGTAGAGATGCATGAATCCGTCTACCAACATTTCGGAAGCACCAAAGAGTCCAGTCTCAAAAGGTTTAGTATCACCAATTCGATCGATGATCTCCCCAAACTTTTCTTGCAGTTGAATGTCCTCCAGAATTTCTTTGTAAACTCCATTGTACTGTTGCCGTAGTAGTAGATTATACACGGTACTATCACCCAAGGCCCCAATACCAATCTGCAGTTCGCCATCATCTTTGACTAAGGCACTGGAATAGAGACCAATCATAAAGTCGGCTTCGGAAACGCTCATTTTCGGAGGACCAAAAATTCGATGATACTTGGTGTGATCATCAAGCACATAATCGAAGAAGTCATTATCTACCACGGCATCTCCAAACATGAAGGGAAGGTTCTGATTAACCTGTGCTATAGTCGCGAAGTTTGCCCCTTCCTTCTTCAATTGAGCCACCATATCCATTGTTACATCAGGGTTGCAACTTAAGGAGTAAACCTCTTCGCCGTCTACCTCTCGTTTAGCGACCAACTGCGCAATAACGTTCACATCGCGGTCTAGCATGTCTCGTACAACGTGGGTGTAGTTCGATGATACATAGTTTTGCTGCGCATCACGATTGCCCAGGTACTTGCCCGGAGGGAAGTAGAATTCAATCACCTTGATATTATCTGGGAGGGTGCCTGCCATTCGGGCTAGTTCGTAATCAAGATCTGGATAATCGCCGAACACGCGCTCGGCAAAGGGCCCCATGAAGCGTTTCTCTAGATCGCTACTGCCCTGTGGCTTTTCGAGGGTGAGGGCCGTACAAATGGTAAGATCAATGCCTGGATCTGCAGCCGCTTGCTGGTAGAAGGCATTAGTGATATGGTTGGCTTTGCCTGCCGCCAGCGGAATACCCAGTACGATTTTCTTACCGATCCGCTGAATCACTTGGCGCACAATGGTGTGCTCGTTAACAGGTACGCTAGTCATAGTGGTGTGCTTGGTTAGGAATACATCTGCGGGATATCTGCCATCCGCTTTCATCTCCCTGTCTATCGAATTCCCGCGTACCTCAATATACAGACGCAACGTAGCATTTAAACTGACAAACATCAATGGTTTAGAGCGCTGATGTCACCCTCTAATGAGCTGGTAATCAGAGTGCCAAAACACATTTTTCTGTGATGTTGTATCTTGAATGTTCAATGACTACCGTGGCTTTAGCTTAATCTAAACTTCAAAATCATGCCCTATTACCAATATCTCCGCCAGGTTGATGAGGACGAACGTCAACGTACTGCTGCTGGCTTGTTGCGTCTCAAAACAGCGCTGGCAAATAGCGTTCCTGCCAAGACGATTTCGGAAAACTTACTGATCGCCACCTGGAATATTCGAGACTTTGATGGCAAGGCCTATGGCAAACGTTCAGAGGAGGCAATCTACTATATAGCAGAAATACTGGATCACTTTGACCTCATTGCTGTGCAGGAGATCAATGAAGACCTTGATGGTCTCTACCGTGTTCGTCGCGTTTTAGGCAATCAGTGGCGGATAATTTACTCGGATACGACCTCGGGGAAATCAGGAAACCAAGAACGACTCGGTTTTCTTTACGACTCTCGGAAATTGACGTTTACGGATCTGGCGGGTGAGATCGTTATTCCGCCCATCGAAGTGGAAACGGAAGATGGTTCCAAAACCTATGAACCACAAAAGCAATTAGCCCGAACGCCTTTTATTGTAGGCTTGCGTACGAGCTGGTTTAAGTTCATGATATCGACTGTGCATATCGTTTACGGTAGTGGTGTCAATGACTCCCCTGAACGCGTAAGAGAGATACAACTGCTCTCCGATTTTTTAGCCGAACGAACGGAGCGCCGTTTCGCACACGCCAGGAACTTGATTCTGCTAGGGGACTTCAATATTTTTAAGAAGACCAATAAAACCTTTGCAGAAATCACTAAGAACTTTCACATTCCCGAAGAGCTTCAAGACCTACCTAGTAATGTGAGCCAGAATAAATATTACGATCAGATTGCCTTCAAAGGGGATGTTCCGGTAGCGGATATCAATGCGGGTATCTTCAATTTCTTTGAGCATGTCTACCGTCTGGAAGATGAGCTTGACTATGCTTCCCAGATGCCTGATACCTATTCCGACAAGACGGACCCTGCGGCCAAGACTCGCTATTTCAAAACCTACTGGCGTACGCATCAAATATCCGACCACCTCCCGATGTGGGTGGAGCTGAAGATTGATTTCAGTGAAGATTACCTGAGGAATATGTTGTAGGATTTAGAGACTAAACAAGGTGGGAAGAAAGCGTTAGCGCCACAGCCGAGTTGACAGGTTTTGGATGGATTTCATATAAAACTATGTATAATCAAAAAAGTTACAATTAAATAAATAGTTGCTTTTTTGATTACATTGTTGTATCTTGCAGTCATATCAAACACTATTGTGGTAATGGCGCTTATCAGCGTGCTCTGTTCAATTCATTGCACACAAATAGTGATTGCATTAAACGAGAAACAATCAATAAAAACGCGTTAACTAATCTCTCTAAAAATGAACAAGATTCTAAATCTACTTCTACCGGTATTCCTATTAGTAATTGGTGTCCAATTCACCCGGGACTACTTTGGAGATACGGGTAAAGAAAAACGAAGTCAACTTGAGCAACTCATCTCCGGTGGAGAAGAAGCACTGGGTATTCTAAAAAGCGAGTACAAGGAAAAAACCATCAAAATCGCTAAGATCCCTATCAAGACCTATGAGGTTGGCTATGAATTTGAGGTCGGAGACACCAGATACTCTGGTTTGAAAACCCTGCAAGAATTGCCAACGGAGCCAACCATTCGGGTGAAATATTTGCCATCGAATCCAGAAATCAATGCAGCCAATCCCGAAGAAGAGCTGGCATCATTAACAGAGTATGAGGGTAGTACTTCCACGCTCCTCCTAGGGTTAGGATTAATCCTAGCTGGATGTGGATTAGGCTTCTTTAGGTACAAGTCTTTTCAAAAAACCAAAGCTGCCTAATAGCAAAATACACGATAGAAATCCGGAACGGATTAGCCTCACCTTAGGGGCTTCTGTTCCGGACCGTCTATTGCATCAATAGTAAACTTTATTCTTTCCAAAACAGGTATTCAAGTGAGAAGCTGTGCGTATAATAGTATTCTCATTCTTGAAAACTGCTAAAATGACCACCATGAAAAACAGTGTCGCGCTCTTTTGTCTTTTGTTAAGTTTTATTCCCGGTTCTCTGTTCGCTCAGCTTATTGCCGGCGAGGTTCCATTTAGTTACACTTTACACGAAAGTGATCTGCATATTGAATCAGCGAGTGTAATCGTCTCTTTGGATTTAATCGACCTAAACTTCGATGGAGAAGATGACCTCAGTTTCCAAATTCGAAAAGCGGCAGATGGGAGGAGAACGGCTTCCGTGTTTCCACGTGCCGACAGCATCGGAATATGTCATGTTCAGGGACTGAACTATACACCTGCTGAAATATATGAAGCGGGGAATTCAATGGAGTGTACTGACGCGAGTGGATTTGATCTTGATCCGGCGCTGGTTGGATATGGTCTTGGTCGGTATGATAATGGAACGGTGGAAGGATTTCCAGCCCAAATCACCAATGGATATCTTCATTATGAATGGAAAACAGCGGTGGGAGCAATTGAAGGCTGGATAAAAATCTCTTTTGACTTGACTGAAGAGTCAATCTTCCTGACCGTGCATGAATGGATAATCAATGACGAACTGTCTTCGACTCAAATTCTTGAGCCACAAGAAGCCGTTTCTCTATATCCCAATCCTGTCGTGGATGGCGTCCTGTATTACTCTTCTGAACAGGACATTGAACACTTTGAGGTCTATGATTTACGAGGCCGCTTGTTAAGAAACGGGGTGGTTTCTGATAATGAAATCCCCATGAATGGATTGCGGGGAATGGTAGTTGTCAAGCTGCAAACAGAAAAAGGTACGTTGTCTAAGAAGGTCTTCATCGAATGATGAACTCCGATTGAAACGCAATTCGCGCTCTACATCAATACCTCGACTTAAACCCCGCCGAACATGTTCAAGATTTTTCGCTGGAATAAATCCGAACCCCCCAAGATCAAAATGCTGTCAGTCGCTGAAACCCTATTGAATCAATTTGAGGATAGCCTGAACTTGAGTTACCGAAACCGAAACGTAAAGCTCAAGGACAATGCCGTTTGGCAAGACATCCAGACCTATGATGCGAATATAAAGGAGGAGATTGCCATCCTTGCCTTGACTAGATTGATTGATAAGGAAGACAACAAATACCAGCACTCGGTAGTGCGCAGAAAGATCTTTCGTACCGTATTCAACGCTAAGAATCCACCGAGCCAAGATGCCCTACTCGCCGTTTTTAATCTCTGCTCTAACCTTGAGGGGTATTACAGCTACCGTCTTCCACCTAATGAAATTCTTTTCTGTTTTGAGCACTACAAGGAACGCTTTGGCAAAGATGAAGCTTACCTCATGGCTTGTACAACTTTGATCCGTTCATTCGACGAATTCCGTTGGGAAACTTCTCTAAAGAAGATTGTCACGGCCCTAGAGAAACTCAACTTTGCGGCCAACGAGACCTCCGTCTACGATCGGCGAGATCAACTTGGTCAGCACCTGGATGTGCAATGGGAGGCTTATGACGACACTTTTAAGGCAGTCATTGAGCACTGCTGGGAATCAGGCCAAAAATCCAAGCCTACGCAGAAATGGCTGAAGCAATCGAAGGAACTGATTAGTGGAGCATCAAGTCCCACAGAACTTACTCGCCACCTGAGTGAAATATTTGAGCTGTTGATTGCCTTTGGAAAAGCGGAGGTGAAGCGTATACAAGAAGGCGGCAACTCCCGGCAGTATTATTTGTACGAAACCAATGAAATTGCTGTAAGCTATCTGGTTTGGTTTGCCGGATTACTGGATGATCAGGTCGTTAATGGCTTGGTCGGTCAGCTGGCCGTAGCTTCCTATAATAAGATTAGGTGGATTGGTTGCTTATCCACTAAGAATGGTAACGCTTGTATGTACGCCTTCACCCTCATGTCGCCGAAGGCCGGAATAACCCAGCTCCTAAACATCCGCAATAAAACCCGAAATAAGTCGATCAAAAATACCGCTGATAAGCAGTTGGCTCGCAAGGCGCAAGAGCTGGGTATTTCTGAAGAAGCATTGCTGGAGTTGTCTGTGCCATCCTTTAATCTAGAGCACAACCAAAGCAAGTGGCAGATTGACAGCTACACGGGGGTGATTGATATCTCCGAAATGAATAATCCGACCACCTACTGGATCAACAATAAGACTGAGAAACAGCAAAAGTCTGTACCCAAAGAGGTAAAGGAAGATCACAAGGAAGCCCTAAAGGCTTTCAAAGCTACCTTGAAGGAAATTAAGACGGCCGTTAGTGTTCATGCCAAGCGCCTGGAGAATTCCTATCTGGATAATATTGAGTGGACTGTAGACAACTGGCGAGAGAATTACTTGGACCATCCTTTCCTGTCACGTTACGCGCAACGGCTCATCTGGTGGTTGGACGAACAGCAGACCGCTATCGTAGGGGACAAAGGCCTGATGGATGTTGAAGGAGCTCCCATAGATTTGACACAGTTCAAAATCGTCAAACTTTGGCACCCGATCTACAGTGAGGTGGCAGAGGTAGCAGCTTGGCGAAACTACATCCTGAGTGAAGAGATTAAGCAACCCTTCAAGCAAGCCTATCGAGAAATATATGTAGTAACTGACGCTGAGATTACCACCAATATTTACAGCAACCGCTTTGCGGCGCATATTCTCTATCAGCATCAGTTCACAGCTTTAGCCAAGACCAGGGACTGGAGTTACACACTACAGGGAGCTTTCGATTCGCATAATACGCCTACTCGATCTATCCCGAAGTTCAATCTGGCGGCTCAGTTCTGGGTAGAACCCATTACGGATGACACCGGAGGAACGGGTATTTACACCTATGTGGCTTCTGATCAAGTACGTTTCTACAATGGAAGAGAAACATTGGAAATGGCTGATGTACCTCAGATTGTCTTCAGCGAAATCATGAGAGACGTAGACCTTTTCGTTGGAGTAACGAGTATTGGTAATAACCCCGAATGGGAAGATGTGGGCGAACGACGCCAATATTGGCACAATTACTCCTTTGGCAACTTGAGCGAAACGGCCAAGACCAGAAAGGAGGTGCTGGAGCGCATTCTACCTAAACTCAAAATTGCTGATCGCTGCCAGATCGTGGATAAATTCCTAATCGTAGAGGGGACCATCAGACAATACAAAATTCATCTGGGCAGTGGCAACATTCTCATGTCGCCGAATGATCAGTACTTGTGCATTGTACCAAGTTCTAGAAGCGCAAAGTCGAAGATCTTTTTGCCCTTTGACAACGACAGAACGCTCTCTATCATCATCAGTAAAGCCTTCCTGCTCTATGCGGATGATAAGATAACCGACTTTACCATCACCCGACAAATCAAGTTATAAGATGAAGACCATTACCATCAAAGACCGCACTTTCGGAGGCGGAAGTATCAACGAGATCGATCTCCGGCTGGAATCAGAAGAGATAACGGTTAAGGACCTGATTATTAGCCGGGTGAAAAGAGAAGTAGAGATCTATAATAGTGAAATGGATGTCGCGTATTCTGGCCTCGTAGTCCCCAACAAAATTGAGGAGCTATTGAACCGGAAAAAGTCTGGCAGTCGCCGTAAAGTGGATTTTGAAAAGCAGTCCTATCAAGCCTTGGCTGGCTTCCAGAACAATCAGTTCTTCGTTATTATCAATGACAAACAAGTAGACGACTTGGAGCAAAGAATCGATGTGCTATCGATAAAAGAAGTGGAGTTCATTAAATTGACGCCTTTGGTGGGGGGCTAATTGCAGTACCTCGCCGTGGTTACCTTTTGTAGAGTAATACAACTAACCGGAAACGCCGCGTAATCCTTTCTAGGAAAAGGATCGGCAAGCAAACCAGTTGAAATGCAAATATTAGCAACGAAAGCCGTTCTGGAAGGCTCGGAAATAAATGTTCTTCACAAGGAAAGTGATACTTGGATCATCATCTCAAAAAGCGAGTTTGATCGCGATGAGAAGTATGATGAAGATGAGATTTTTGTCATTGATGAGGAGTACCTCTATGAACGTATTCCTAATCTGCGGGGCAAGCTAGATCAAGCAGACCAGACCACCATTAATGTTGACTACACAACTGGCGAGATAAACGTTAATCCGAAGCATTTTCATTTCGGAATTCCAACCCACAGTGCCAAAGCTGTCAGACAAGCCAATGCTGGATTCAGTTTCTTTTATTATTTCTACAATGTCCGATCACGGTATAAGTCAGTGGCGCTGATTATTCTGGGCTTGCTAGTGGCAGCGCGTTTTATCGGCTGGTTCTTTTATATCCCCCTAGCTATTTATGTGGCATTTAAGGTCTTGGAATTGCTGAAGACCAGAGATATCTACTACTCTGGTGCCTTGGTTCCAGCTATCGTAATCGATGCGGAGTCGAACAAAATTGCTGCCTACACAGATCTGACGCAGGGCTTTGGTTCCTACCCAATCATTAGAGTGCGGGTGTATCCGCTGCCAAAAAAATACCGGATCAACGGGACAAGAATCCCAATTGCTGGAGGGTACTACAATACAGAAGACTACAGCCACTGGAATTATTACGAACCTAATCCGATTCCAACAGGAATAAAGGATGAGCAGATCATCAACGAAAAGCTAAGTGCCATTTCTACCATCGAATGGGTCACCCTGAAAAACGAGATCAAAAAGTTTGACGGAATACCAGAAGAAGGATATTACCCCATTCAAATCGAAGACTCCGACTGGAAGGATATAGACCTGGAGGCAATTGATTGGGTGAACCTCAAACCGTAGAAGTATAAATTAGGGGCATCTGACCTTTGGCGAGTTACAAATACTAGGCTTCAGGCTACACCTACTGGCGAATTACAGCCGTTTTCTCCAACGCTCTTTCGAATTACCACTGTGACATGCAATTTTATGGCATATCGTTAATCACCAATACCGATGTGCCATGGGCCAATGTATGAAAATAGTAATCGCAATAACTCTTTTGATTAGTTGTGAAAATGAGCTTTTAGCTGATATAGGCAATTTTGATATCTATCAAATTAATTGGCAAGACCGCGTGTACTACCTGACACTAGAGAGCACCGGAACACTGAAGGATAATGACCTCTGCTACTATGACTTTCAGGGTGAATATCAAATGGAAGTGACGGACCATATTGATCAGTATTTACGACACAGTCCAGAAGTATTCCTGCATGCCAAAATGGAGGGAATTCATATCGATAGCCTTTCCAATAGCTCCGGAGAACCGTTTAGATTTGAATCTCCCATCTTCTTATTTGAGGGGCGAGTTCAAGTCTCTTCGGATAGCCTTTTTGGGAAGTATGAATTAACGGGGGCTCAGAATGGGAATACATATGGGATAATCTCCTCTACCTCAATTACAGCTGCTGATAGTGTCTGGATTAACCGTAGTAGCATGCGGTGTATTGCCACAATGGATGATGGATTTTGTGGTTATGGCTTTTTTTCGGCCACTATTGAGCCCGATTCAGAACAGGCTGTAATACTTCAAAGTGAGCTCCAAGCCTTAATGCCTAATGAAGGGGACCGCGACGTAGAACGTGCCGAGCGGCGCGCCGAGGAATTTTCAAATAAGATAGAAGCCCTTGTTGAGGAGCAGATTGTGATGATTGGATCTTGTTCATGTTAACGAGTCTACTTCCTAAGAGGTAGCGCTGTTAGTCAAAACAAGACTTGCATTATTTCCCCATTTTCCCCGATCTTCAGCACAAACCACCTGATGATGCAAAAACACGAATGGCGCAAAAAAGAAAAACAGTTCTATCAACCGAAGCCAAAACCGGAGGCTATTGACATTCCTGCTTTTCCATATTTGACCATAGCAGGGGAGGGGAATCCTAATTCTGAGGATTTTGCGGAGTGCATTACCGCATTGTATTCGGTATCCTATGCCGTGAAGATGCAGTCGAAAAGAATGGACCCACTACCTGCTGGTCACTACGACTACACGGTATATCCGCTGGAGGGGGTATGGGATCTGAAGCGCGACTCCCAACCTAACCCAGACGGGAGCATCAACAAGGATGATTTGATCTTTAACTTGATGATTCGTCAACCAGACTTTGCGGATGCGGAGTTTGTGCATCAGATGATTGAGCTTACCAAGGCCAAAAAGCCAAGCCCCAAGCTAGAGCATCTCCGGTTTGAACGGATTGAGGATGGCCCTTGCGTTCAAATGTTGCACAAGGGGAGTTTTGATGACGAACCAGCCAGCTTTCGTATGATGGAAGTTTATGCCGAAGAACATGGGCTTCGACGCTTGTCAAAAATCCATAGAGAAATCTACCTTTCGGATTTTCGTAAAGTGCCCGCTGAAAAGCTCAAGACTGTCCTTCGATTCAAGGTGGAGCAAGCCTAAGTATTTCCCTAAAACCTAAAACCATGGCATTTCCAGAAGACCTAACCTTCTTAGCAGGCCAGAACGATACTTTCGAAATGGATGTGGAGGATTACCGCAGCGACTATCACCAGTTGATGCAAGAGCGTGGTTTCTCGGAAGACTCTCTAGAAGCCTGGGTAGGACAGCCGATTACGGAAGAGTCTATTAAGTCTTGCCTGAAGTATTTCTATGACGATGCTCCCATCGGACTGCTGATCTACTTCTATGAGGAGGAGCAATTGAAAGTATGGCTGCTCAATCAGGAAGGTTTTCAGTATCAGACACAATTCAATACCACGATAGAGGAAATTGATCAACTTGAAAAAGGGCTGGGAGCTGCTTTGGAGTTGAATAAGTTTGAGCAAAATCGTGCGGTAAGAAAACGAGGCGCTGGCCGCGAAGATATAGGACTGGTCGACCCGCAAGTGCAGCTGGATAGTGTTGTTGACCAACTCAGTGCGCTCCTATTGCCAGCGGGATTAACGGATCACCTACGCAAGTCTGCTACGGAGCATCTGATCATTGTTCCTGCCTTAAACTTACAACAGATCCCCTTCAGCATACTTAAACCGTTTGCGGACGATACCCTCTTTGTAGAGAAGTGGTCTTACTCCATAGCATCAAGTATTTATGATATCGCCAGGCTGACTCTGCGCAAGCAAAGCCGGAAGAGTGGGGTAGTGGGCTTTGAGGAAAATTCCCTAAATGCAGAAAATACAGTGTTGGTAGGCAATCCCAAATTCAGTAAGTCGGCAGGTTGGACATTGTCGCCGCTCCCGGGTTCGGAAAAGGAGATCCATGCCATCTCAGAGCAATTGTCCATTGATGCTAGTGAAGTGCTAGTGGGCGAAGCGGCTATCCTGCCAGCGGTAAAGCAGAAAACACAAGATGCCTTGCTCCTTTATTTTGCCACCCATGGCATTGCCGATCCTGACGAGCCACTGGATGGTAGTGGTTTGTTTTTTGCCCCTACGGAAGAGAACAAAACCGGTTTCTGGACAGCACGCGAGATACAAAACGACAACTTCTCGGCAATTTTGGTCGTACTTAGTGCCTGCCAGACAGGCTTGGGTAAAAGCCGGGACGCAGGTGTGATTGGCCTGAGCAGAGCATTCCATTTAGCGGGGGCGGAGAACATCTTGATGAGCCTTTGGTCCGTAGACGATAATGCTACTAATAGCCTCATGCAATTGTTCATGCAGAAGATACACGAACCGCATAAGTTTTTTCCCAGTGAACCCTTGCGGCAAGCAATGCTGGAGTACCGTAAGCTTTACCCACAGGATAAGCCTATCTTTTGGGCATCCTTCTCTACTTTTGGTATTCCGTACTAACTCCCCTTAATTCAATGATACAGTTCTTACCTGCTAAAACTTCGGCTGATTTTGAACAGATATCCGTACTGGCTAATGAGATATGGACAGATCACTACGTACCCATGCTCGGGCCAGCACTTATTGAGTATATGCTAGAGAAATTCCAATCCCCTTCGGCAGTAGCCCAACAAGTCGAAGAGGGTGTTTCGTATTATCTCCAACAACACAAAGATCAGATTGCAGGTTACCTGGCATTTTATCCCAAGGAAGGCGCTATGTTTTTGAGCAAGATCTATGTGCATAAGAATTATCGGGGTTTAGGCCTCGGCCGTGCGGCCATGAACTTCATCGAAGAGCAGACCCGTACTGCTAATTTATCTCGACTTCGACTAACGGTAAATAAGAAAAATGAAGGATCAATTGGCGCCTACGAGCGTATGGGATTCAAAAAGATAGAGGAGGCTGTATTTGATATTGGCGAGGGCTTTTTTATGGATGATTATGTACTAGAAAAAGAGCTGTAGCTGGCTTAAATAAGCGATCTTTACAAGAAACATCAACCCTATTTATGGATAATCGTAGCTTACCTATAAATGTTGAACAACTCTTTGCAGCGCCTGTGGCCACCGTGTGGAAAATTATTACGGAGCCCGATCATATGAAGCAATGGTTTTTCAACAACATCCCCGACTTCAAACCTGAGGTGGGTTTCCACACCAGTTTTCCAGTAGTTTCAAATGGCCGCACATTCACGCACAAGTGGACCATTACTTCAGTAGCTAAGGAAAGTCAGATCGTCTACTCCTGGGGTTATGCTGAATATCAGGGTCAAGGGCATGTCTCCTTTACCTTAATTCCTCAGGGCAATCAATGCATGCTCGTACTGTCGAACATCGGCTTAGACTCCTTTCCCGCTGATATCCCAGAATTCAGCCGTGCTGGCTGTGAAGGAGGATGGATATACTTCATCAAAGGACAGCTAAAGAACTACGTAGACAAGCACCAACTCAACTCAGCCAATTAACCCATTATCAAACCACCCAAGACACCTTAGTGCACCTTAGTTTAAAATCATAAGAGACAAGGGTCTCAAATAACTAAATTTACTCACCCAACTAATCTAACTAACAAACCATCAAACCACCAAATCATGCGCGTAAGAGCAATTAGCGTTCCAGTCATGGATCAAGAAAAAGCCCTCCAATTCTATACCGAGATACTTGGATTCCAGATCCGACACGATATACCAGTAGGCGGAGGCAACCGTTGGTTGACCGTAGTAGCTCCAGAAGATCCCGATGGACCTGAGGTATTATTAGAGCCTTCACCCAAAGACTTTCCTCCTGCAAAAACCTTCCAAGCGGCACTCTATGACGCCGGTATTCCGTGGACCCAGTTCGAGGTAGAGAGTGTACAAGCAGAATTTGAACGACTATCTGCTGCCGGTGTACAGTTTAAAATGGGACCGACTGATGCGGGTCAAGTGATCATCGCCGTTTTTGATGACACCTGCAATAACTACATCCAGATCCTGGAAATGAAGTAAGACTACCCTATAGCATATACCTCAGCCCACCTAACCTTCAAACCAACTAACTTCCTCGTTCCCGAGCGTCCCCCGACGCGAGGAAGAAAACGCGCTCAACAAAACGCAACGTCCAACATCTAATCAAAACCCTACCATGAATACGTACGTAAAAGTTCTCCTCTTAATGGTCTTCATCTTCCTAATGGAGGCTGCGCCTTTCTTATACAATGATGCCTACACCATGAAGGAAATGAAGTGGGGGTGGATCGTAGGTATGCCTTTGGTCCTCTTCTTTTGGGATGCTTACCAGAAGGGGAAATCCGAAGATTGAGCGAAGAAATGCGATCTTGGATGAGTAAAACTAGATTTGCTTGAAAACCAAGATTCAAACGCTTCGACGAACACTCCATCAATTTCCAGAGTTATCGGGCCAGGAGCAACAGACTGCCGCTCGTATCAAGGAGTATTTGTCAGCATATCCACCTACTCGTATGATCAGCGGGCTGGGTGGCCATGGTATTGCTGCAATTTATGAGTTCGGCAATTCCGGACTTACCGTTATGATTCGCTGTGAACTGGATGCATTGCCTATTCAAGAGCAGAATGCATTTGATTACTGCTCGCAGCATATGGGCGTGTCCCATAAGTGTGGTCATGATGGCCATATGGCAATGGTGGCAGGTTTAGCGCCTTGGATCCAGGAGCAAGATTTTGATCATGGCCGCATCCTCCTCTTATTTCAACCAGCAGAGGAGACCGGTCAGGGAGCGGCTGAAGTACTTGTAGATGATCAGTGGTGTGAACTTGAAATAGATTACGCTTTTGCCTTGCACAATATTCCTGGAGAAGCACTACATACGATTCTTTTAATGGAACCTGGTTTTTCTGCCGAGGTCCAGAGTTTTTCCATCAAACTGGTAGGCAAAACTGCTCATGCTTCTGAACCAGAAAATGGTCGGAATCCAGCCTTTACTATTGCTGAGATGGTACAGACTTTTGAACACTTGAGTCAACCCGCTACGGATCATCCTGCGTTTCGCTTGCTGACGCCTGTCCATCTTAATTTGGGCGATAGGTCCTATGGTATTTCACCAGGGGCTGGGGAGCTTCACTATACCGTACGCACTTGGAGTCAGGATGGAATGAACGCTTTGGTACAAGAAATCGAGACGATCACAGAACAGCTTTGCGCCAAGCGAGAGTTATCCTATCAGTTAGACTGGTTCGAGCACTTCCCTGCAAGCGCTAATGACAAAGGGGCAAATGAAATTGTCCGCAGCGCTGCCCAAGGCCTTGGTTTAGAAGTCAAAGTGATGCCGCATCCTTTCAAGTTCGGAGAAGACTTTGGCTGGTTCTCGCGAGAATATCCTGCTGCGATGTTCGGCTTGGGTGCTGGTCTTGATACCCCAGCGCTGCATCACGCAGACTATGATTTTCCAGACGATCTGCTTCCAACCGGGATGGCTATGTTTCGGGCAGTTATCCGTCAAATACTAGCTTAGTGTATTTTATACCATCAAAAAGAATACGAATCTCAAATAGATGTCAGCATCGCAGTCAACAAATGAGTCCAATAATGGTGAAAAGGATGTAACTGATCCTTCTTCCGTCGACAGCGTTCGCACGCAGCGCATCCAACGGATAGATGGAAAGTATATCCTATCGGAAATCGGTAGCGTCCTGAATTTTCAGAAGGGGATACTCTATACCATACGCGAGCTGCTATTACGGCCGGGGAGTAGTATCCGTCAGTTTCTCCATGTGGATCGCAGCAAGCTCGTAAAACCCATCGGTTTTATTATTCTTTGCTCGTTGGTGTATATCCTCGTGCAACAGATGCTTGGCTTTCAAGATGGCTATTTGAATTACAATGACTTGGCGTGGGGAGAATCTACTGTCGGTACTATTCTGAGTTGGGTTAGTGAAAATTATGGTTTTGCCAATATCATTCTAGCCATATTCCTTGCGCTTTGGGCCAAGCTGTTCTTTCGCCGCTACGATTACAATTTCTTCGAAATTCTGGTCCTTCTGTATTTCCTGATGGGAATGCAAATGTTGATAATGACTGTTTTTGGAATAATTGAAACCCTTGTGAATGTTACCATTCTAGATAAAGGGAGCCTGATTGCGGTTTTGTACGTTTGCTGGGGGATTGGAAGCTTCTTCGAAGGTGGGAAGAAAAGGAATTATCCGAAAGCATTTCTTACCTACATGTTAGGGTTAATGGCTTTTATCATAGCGACCATGATCATTGGCAGCTTAGTTGATTTAGTGATCCGGTAATTTGAACAACCTCATGAATTTAATTCCTTGGCTCATCACTGCATTTACGGTTACGGCGGTCTATTTTCTTGATAAGTGGGAAAATCGCCACCTTAAGTCGCTTTTCGACTGGGTTCCAGCTATTCTCTTGGCTTATCTCATTCCTGCTATTATATCCGCGCTTCTGGGAGAGAGCTTTGCCAGCGATGACATCCACCAATACAGTAAGTCTTACTTTATCCCGCTGGCAATTGTCGCGGTTATGAGTAGCCTCTCACTCAAACAACTTCGATCTATCGGATGGAAACCCATTTTGGTCTTCGTCTCTGGCTCTTTTTGGATAGCACTGTTTCCGGTAGCGATAGCTTACCTGTTTCTGGATAGTTATTTGGTACAGGAGGTTTGGCAAGCGCAAACGTACTGGAAGGGGCTACCACCCGTTGTGGGAAGCTGGATTGGAGGGAGTACGAGCCAATTGGTCCTCAAGGAGATCGTTAACTGCCCGGAGAATATATTCCTCACCATCCTCGTATTGGACAATATTCTGGTGAATATTTGGACAATCTTGATGTTTCAAGGGATCAAGAAGAGTAATAAACTAAACGCTTGGCTGCGGGTAACTAGCGAAACAATGCCAGAAGAACTCGGTAGCAGTGAAAAGCAACAGATGCACCCTATTGTATCCGTTTTAATTCTACTGGGTACAGTGCTTCTTACGAATGCTTTGCTGGAAAATTTTGTGGCGAAGATCATAGTCTTATCCTTTGCGGGCCTGATATGGAGTAACCTGATTAAGGGGTGGAATTTTTCCTTTGTGCTCAAGTTGGGGAGTATCCTAATTCTAGTTGTAATGGCCGTATTAGGGCTTAAGTTGACCTTCGGTCAATTCCAAATGGAGATGAGTTTGCTGGTGTTTTTGGTGATCTGGCTCATCAGTCATTTTATCCTGATGTTGCTGGTGGCTAAATTGCTAAACGTCAATACTGCTTGGGTGCCCATTGCCAGTATGGCGAACGTAGGCGGGATTGCTACAGCACCAGCAGTAACGGCAGCTTATGAGGAGAAGTGGATGCCCCACGCGATCATTCTAGCCATTCTAAGTATGGCTACTGGTACTTTCTGGGGTATGCTCACGATTTATTTGCTGGAAAGTATAATGGTGAGTTGAGTAGATATGCTCAAATCCTTCTAAAAAATCCGATTTATTTAGTGTCTATTCGGGGTGTCAAGCGTCATAATGATAGTGTTAACAAGCGCATTCTGAATGCAATCTAAATTTATGCAGTCTATGCTTTATGCCCTCTGAAAGGGAATAATTGCGCACGAAAAAACGTTAGCGCTATTGTCTACAATTGAACTCTAATTCACCTGATACCCGACTAAACTCGTTTTAAACTTCAAATTGAGATGCGAACGAACCACTTCTTTGTGATTGTTAGCCTGCTGTTTTTTACTACCCCTATTTTTGCGCAGACTGGCAATTTTGATGAAACCTGGAAAGAATTTCTGGAGAACGATAAGATCTCCAATATGAGTGCCCTGGGTAAACCTAATCGAGCGTACGAGCCGCTGGATTACGCCAAGTACTTACTCATGAACACCAACTCTAACTTTTGCCAAAGTGAGGTCGAACTGGCCGAAGACTTGATGGCAGAAATTCAAGAGATGGACAACCGTATCCCGCAAGCCATTCCTGGCTTTGTGGGTAAGATGGAATCCTTGAAGGCCAAAATGCAGGCTTATCACAGCATGGATTACTTGTGGCAGCAGTTCCTAGAAACCCAAGAGGTTTCTTTGGATGAGATCAATGCGATTGATGCCGCAAAATCGAGCTGCGAAAAAGCAACGCTAGCGAAGTACTCCTTCATGCGAGCCTACTATCATTTCTGCTTGGGGGATGTAGAAACCTCCAAGGATATCTTCAATAACCGTACGCTTCGTCTTACCGAAAAGACCACCCTGCGGGTAAGTGACGTACAAGGCTTAGGACAGCAAGTAGCTAAGATGAAGTCTATGTACCGCGAGATGGATCAGTTGGATGTCGCTTGGAACCAATACGTGATGACAGGCACTTCTCCTGGTTACGACCGCGAGATTTCGTTCTTCGAATGTAATCCGGTGCCTAAGATGAAAGAACTTATTCTGAAAGGTGCAGTTGACCTGTGTAATGCAGGCCCTCGCGCACTAGAACAAGTAAAGGAGCTATGGTCTAGCAGTGGAGTAGAACCGGATAGAGATGTAAAGGATAAGATTGCAGCTCTCGAAGAGGCATTGAAAGCTAACGAAGCAAAGGTAGAAGCCTTAAACATTGCCTGGGAAGCTTTCATTCCAGATAACAAGGTGAAACATATGGGCCAGTACGGTTATGAATATTGTGCCAAAGAGCCACTGATACGTGCCTACATCATGGATGGCTTCGCCTACACTTGTGAGTTAGGTGATGAGATGCTACAAAAGATCGATGATCTTCAACGCGACGATCGCACTCCATTGGCGCAAATCACGATGACTAAGATCAACGAACTAGCCGCCTTGACCGAGCAGTATCGTGCTAATGGAAGAAAGATCGAGGGGCTGTGGAATGATTTCGTGGCTAACGGTGATCAACTCTTCAATGACTATGTATCAGAGGAGTTCTACTGCGATAATATTCACCAGGTCAAGGACTGGACGATGAAGGGCCTAATGGCTGCCACCTGCGAGGAGGGGCTTCCGTACTTGCAGCAGATTGAGGACTTCAATCGCACCTTCGAGTTCACCTTTACTTTTGATTTGGAGTGCCGCGTGCAAAAGCTTCGGATCAAGATTTGGGATTGTCGCTACGAAGGCCTGCAAAAGTTAGCTCGCCTCGAAGCGCCTGACACTTATGAGGCTCGCTTGGAAGAACTCTTGTCTGAATATGGCATGGGCGAACGGCCAGATGTGTGTCCTATGGATCGCTAGACTAGAATTCATAGTACGTAAATAAAGGGCGTAGTAGGTAAGTTGATTAATCAGCGCCTGCTACGCTCTTTTGATTTAAGCAGTCTTCTCATTTGATGCTAGTGTGCGAGCCTATCTGGGTCAGATTCGCCTCTGAAATGGTGAAACTTCTTAATTTTGTTGCCACAAGAAGCGGACCTTGCATACACCAGATTCGGACATTGCGGAGAACTTAGAGGAATGGTATTCCTACAAGAAGCGGAAAGCGGTAAGTTGGCGCAGGATCTCCGCCAATATCCGTACCTATTCTTTCTTCATTCGGCAGCTAGTCAAGATTACTTTTCTCGAGGATTTTAAGCGTTCTCATCTAGGCCTGCTGTGGTTGTTTATTCTTCCGATTATTGCGGCAGTTGCCTGGATAGCCCTAAATGGTGCTGGAGTGATTGAGCCCGGTGATATTGGTGTGCCCTATCCGGCTTTTGTGCTGCTTAGCACCGCTATATGGGGGTTCTTTATCGAAATTTACCGCAATACCAGCAGCATTTTTCTTTCGGGAGGTAGAATGAAGTTGATGGCTAGTTTCCCCTACGAAGCCTTTGTTGCCGAAAAAATCATTGTTCACCTGGTTCGGTTTGTTATCCCATTTTTGATCAATATTATCGTTCTTCTACTGTTTGGGGTACGCTTCACCTGGACGATACTGTTGTTCCCATTTTCGCTGATCCCTCTCTTTCTTCTAGGTTTGTCGATTGGTTTGATCGTATCCCTGTTTAGGGTACTATTGGAAGATCTCGCTATTCTTATTGATCAGGGTATGGGATTTCTGATGTTCTTCACCCCGGTAGTGTACTCACCAGACCTGAAGCTCGGTTTTCTGAGTAAGGTAATCCAGGTAAACCCACTGACCTATTTGGTTGGTTTTAGCCGCGATTTGTTGATAAAAGGCACCTTCTATGAGCCTTGGACCTGGGCGGCTTGTTCGTTGTTCAGTATGCTAGCTTTTCTGATCGCAGTTTACATATTTGCGGTGGCTGAGCCCCGTGTAATAGAGCGATTAATAAAGTGATGCCCAAAACGCCCATACTATCAGTAAGGAAGTTGTACAAGAAGTTCAGCCGAGACCTAAAGCGTAACCTATACTACGGCTTACGAGACATTGTGATCGATTTGCTGGGAACTAGAAAAGAGAATACTTCGTTACGGGCCCAAGAGTTTTGGAGTTTACGCGATGTGAATTTAGACTTGTATGAGGGTGATATTTTGGGTGTAGTTGGGACCAATGGCTCTGGAAAAACTACGCTGATGCGGATCATTGCTGGTGTGTACGCACCGGAAGCCGGGACCGTATACAAAGCTCCAGGCAAAAAAGTGACGGCTATTTTTGTACTGGGAGCCAGCTTGCGGCCATTGTTTACCGGAAGGGAAAACATCTATATTGAAGGGGCGATGTACGGAATGACGAGTGAAGAGATCACCAGGAAAATGGACTTCATTGTATCCTTCTCCGAGCTCGCCGATCAACTAGACCGCCCTCTTGGAAATTACTCTTCTGGTATGCGCGCGCGACTAGCCTTCGCTGTTGCACTGGCTACAGAGCCTGATATCTTTATCATTGATGAAGCACTAGCAGTTGGTGATTCCTTGTTTCAAACGAAATGCTTCGAGCATCTCAAAGCGTACGCAAAGAAGCCAGGCAAGGCTATCCTGTTTGTTTCCAATCATATTCACAAGGTGCTAAAGGTTGCCAATCGGGTGTTGGTCGTTAACGAAGGAGAGGTAATCCATGCTTCTTCCGATGTAAAGAAAGCCTTACACTACTACATAGATAATTGTTTGCAGCATCTCAATGAGGAACAACGCAAGCTGCGATCTCAAAAAGTAATGGAGTACAATCTTTAGAAGACTCCCAAATTTGCCCCAAATCAGGGGGTAGCTGTGGTGATGAAACGTCTAATAGACATTAATCTGGCAACAAGATTGTTACAGAATTTCAACTAGGATAAAAGAACCCTGATAAAGGATGTTTCCACTGAGACCATGACTTCCTCTCAGCGGCTGATTAGGGATCTGAATAGGACCATTAGGATCTTCAATGATCCGATCGGTCACCAATAATCGCGTAAGCGAAGGATTTAAGATCGCGCGCGCAAATTCTTCACTCTTACGAGTCAGTGATTTTTCTGGCGTTTGGTCAAGCGTAGCCGTGTTTAAATCGAAAAGAATGTAGTGGAATCCTTGATCTTTCAAGACGGAAATAAAGTAGTTTGGATCGGATAGTTTTGAGGTGATTCGAGTGAATTCTGCTAGTTGATTATCTGGAAGTACGCGCCTGTCGTTTTCCTTTATTTGGTAGTTTAGAAAAGTGCCAACTCGGTAAATACGATCGTCCGTATTCTGGTTGAGGTACCTCAACGCATCTGGATAAACGATATTAAAGGAGGAGAGTACATCATCATAGCTACGGCTTTCGGTAGCAAACTGAAGGAAGGGGCGCTGAAAAATCCATTGTTGGTTATCTCTGCGACCAGCATCATAGAAATGGATAAACAGATTCAATATCATACATAGCCCTAGACTGGTGCTAAGAAATCCAGTAGCAAAGCGCTTTTGCTGTTCTCCAAATAGAAGTGCTGGATGTTGTATATAATAGACCAATAAGATGGGTAAGACAGCCAACGCTACGAAACCGTACCAGGGGATTGCACTACCCAATAGGAACCAATTAAAGATATAGACGGCCATAAATGCCAGCAGGGTTTTAAGCGAACTCCCCCACGCTTCCCGGCGACCAAAAGCAAGCCAAAACACAAAAAGGAACAGTAGCAAGGAGGCTATTATACATTCGACCAGTCCGAACTGTGCTATCCAATTGTATATCGGCCTAATGCTTTCAGAAAGTGATACAAAGCCCTCCATTACACTTTGCCAAGCACCTAAAGGACCTTTTTGGAAGGCTGGTGCGTGCTGTACCAGGTAGCTTTGTGGACTTGGCTGTAAGGTGGAATGAAAGAAAACAGCCATGATGGAACAGAGAAACATAAAGGACATTACAGCTCCCCATATTAGATTTTTCCAGAGTTGTCGGGGTTTCACTGCGAGTAGCAGTAAGGGAAGGATGAGCAACCAGAGGAAACCAATGTCCAAGTATGATCGATTAGGAATATTGGTATTCATAGTCACATCATACGGTACGGAGAGGTAAAGAGGAAGACCTGGTTCAAAGCCCAAATAACGCTGAAGTTCCTCTCTTTGGGCCTGCTCCCCAATTTCAGCTAGCGTTAGATCTTGAGTGTTGGCAGCGTTCGCGGCGTCATCTTTGGCCTTTCGAAATCTAGGCTTGATTCGAATAGTTGGTTCGGGGGATTTCCCGTTGAGCAAAGCGGAGAGATTTACAGCTTTGTTTTCTGAAACATGCTTGACTATCCAGGGGCTATAGTTGACTACAATGACTATTGTGAATACCCCAATCAGCGTAGCAGTCTGTATTAGTTTTTGAACAGCGGATCGAAATGCCCACCCAATAAGTACAATCCCAGGTATTAATAATCCAGCGCCTAATACGACAGGCGAAGTCTCTCCCAATTGCAATCCAGTAAAGCGGTGGATTCCGAAGATAAAAACCAGTGATAAACCGGTGAAGAGGCTGCCCATGAAAGCAACTACTCCACCTTTGCGATAAAGCACTAGACCAAGTAGCGCCAGGATGTTGAAAACGGCACTGTACTTAATGCCAAAGGCAAAACCAGAAAGCCAGCCTACTAAAATCCAGAGGAAGAGTTCGGGAAGTATTTCAAAACGACCAATGCGAATAGAATCCGCTGATGCTTGCTTTTTCTTGCTGCTCTTGCGTTTGAAATAATAGGTGAACACTAGCAAGATCGTAGAAAGGGATATATACAGCAGTCCGAGGTCTATCTTTTCGTCAAAGTAGCTGTGGAAGGTAACCGCGGGCAAAGTATAGAAGAGAGCACATGCCAAGAGTGCATTACTGGTAGAAACAAAAAGCCTGGCCAAGAAATAAATGGCAAATACGCAGTAGATACTCATCAGCCCAGACAACAGGATGGCTATGGTCATGCTACCAAACAGAAGATTACCAATACTCATGAATAACGACCAGTTATAGGCTTGTTGTCCTTGTGGCAGAGCTTGGTATTCGCCAATTAGTTTGGTGATATTTAGGTATAATCCAGTGCCATCAAAGCCAGCTGGGAAGGCTTTGGTGGCGCCAATCATATTTACACCTATGAAGATCAGTAAAAGTGCAATGGAGAGGTACCCCGAGGCTTTGATGTTCTTTATGGGGAGTGGACGAAGCAAGAGTGTATGTAGGAAACGCCCAATAGAGCGATAGCGAAGACCAGTGATAGCTAAGGAGATGATCCAGACTGCAATGGGGGGCAGGATACCAATCAAACCAAGTAAGAGCAGCACAAAGCCAATCACACTCCACCCCAAGGCAATGGCAATGACGGATAGCGTACCCCCAGAGAACCGTTTGGAAAAAGCTTGTAAAAGCAATTCACCTACCGTATAACCCAGGCAAGTGATGTATAAAACAGCGAGGTGAATTAAAATGATAAAGCCTGTGAAGTAGACCAGATGCCTGACCGGATTGTCCGTGAAAAGATTATTGGCTGAAGCATACCAGCCTATAATGCAATTCATAACGAGCACCAGTAATGCATAAAGTTTCCAGCCACTCGGAGTCCTAAATTTGAGTTTAGATTTGATAAAGAACCAATATCCACCGCCCAGAAGTGCGGAGAGCCCAATGAGTAATCCCCAGTACTGGAATTGACTAAAACTCTGTGTGTAATATGGGTGGTGCAATAGATAGCTCGGCACAACAGTGAGAAACCAGAGTAGGCCAATTATTGCCGGAACAAAAGAGAGGGCGCTTGAAAACTTGGAAGTCGGCTGTGTAGGCTCGTCTTTAGTACTCATCAGAACTATTGCTTAATCTAAACTATTTCCTGCCGTAGTAAAATTGCGGGCGGTCCGAAGTTAAGGGTATTCTACAGATGATTTTAGTGGTAAGGTCTCATCTTCATAAAATAGGCTTTGATAAATTTGAGGAGGATATTATTTGATCCTACCTTATAGCCCATAAGTCTTGATTGAGGATCTTAGTCTAGTCAAATGATCATTAGCCACAAGCACAAGTTTATTTTCGTGAAGACGAAAAAAACGGCAGGAACATCTTTCGAAATCGCGCTTAGTAAAATCTGTGGACCGGATGATATTCTGACGCCAATTGATCATCGGGACGAAGTAGCCAGAATGGCCTACGCTGGGATATCAGCCCAAAATTACTTCCTGCCTTGGAAACAATATACCTGGAATAAGATGTTTGACTATCTAGCTAAAAAGAAGAGACTACCACTCCGGTTCTATCCGCATATCTCCTGCCAAAAAATAAGAGATTGGGTAGAGCCAGAAATTTGGGAGAGTTATTACAAGTTTACCATAGAAAGAAACCCTTTTGATAAAATTGTGTCGCTATACTACTGGCGCAATGGTGATAAGAAATTTGGCAATATTTATGATTTTATCAAAGGTGGTGGTCTAAGTGATTTCAGTAGTTATGATATTTATGCAGCCGATGGTCTTCCAGCAGTAGACAAGATCTATCGATATGAAGATTTAGGGTTCGCTTGTGAAGATCTTACGAGAAGATTGCAGTTGGAAGAACCACTACGAATGCCGTCATACCGAGCTAAATTCTCTGAACGGAGAGAGAAGGGGTGTCAGGAACTATTAGATGAGAGATCAATTGAACTGATCCGCATGATTTTTGCGAGGGAATTTCAGTTACTCGGCTATGAATTTTAGTACTCAACAAAAGTGAGTCTCATTTTATGAGGATTTCTCATCAATACAAGTTTATCTTCTTTGCTAATCCTAAGACCGCATCTTCCAGTGTAAGACAGTTTTTGAACCCTTACACGGATGTACACCCAGTTCTCAATTACCTAAAGCGCACATCCGAAAACCCCTTTTATCCCCATATCACACCCCAGGAAACCAAGTTGATATTTGAGTCTTTTGACTGGGACTTCAATAGCTACAACAAGTTCGTTTTTGTCCGTAATCCCTGGGCACGGCTGGTTTCCCTATATGAGCATATTAAGCGCTCAGATAGTTGTGATTTATCTTTCCAGGAATGGCTATACACTATTGAGCCGTACGGAAAGGGAGGGGGTGGTGAGGATTTTCAGTGCTGGCGTAAATACGGTGCTTACTCCATTGAGCACTACATCAAGGATGAGGAGGGTAGTATCTTGGTCGATAAGGTGATCCGGATGGAGGATATTCAAAAGGAATTACGTCCTTTCCTAGCAGCGATGGGATTACCTGGGGTGCGCAATGCATCTCTCAATCACAGCAATAAGCGCAAAGCAAATCAGCACTATACCAAGTACTACAACGAAGCTACAAAAGCCCATGTAGCGGAGCAATATCGTTACGATATTGTCAACTATGGGTATACCTTTAGTGGATCAGGGAGGAACTGGTTTTCTCGATTTTTCTAATTTGCTGCAGTCATGATCTACATAGTCGGTTTTGATCGGGATGAGGTACTACTGAACCGTATTGGTGATCAGGAACTACAGTATTACACTAACTTAAGGCATTTTCTGCCCCTGCTCGAAAAGCGAGCAACAGTGGTTCAGGTAGATCGTGTAGATCGACAAATTGACAGTGTATATGAGTTTGCACGTTACGTAGGAGAAGAGGTGGTTTACTTGTCTTTTTCGGTGCCAAGCGATGCCTACGATCAACTGCAATGCCGTAAGTATGTATTCCCGGATTCGATTCCCCCACCGGTTTGGGATCAGTATAGTCAGCTAGCCATCGAACAGACAACAGCCTCTGTCGTGAAGACAAGCGGGGCGGTGGTGGATTCTACGCTGGATGGCCTACTTCCCAAATCTGAAGTACGATATATGCCCTGGGGGCGAAGTATTTCGGCGAGTTGGTTAGCACTCAAGAGATTGGACTTTCGGCTGGCGTTGTATTACTTAGTGCGTCGGAAGAGTGTCCATTATTACCCGAGGCAGTTGCTGTTAGACGGAGTGGTGTATACTACACTTATAGCTGCTGAAAGGGATTTCGATAGTTGGAAGCAAATGATTGCCGACTTTAGTACTGCGCTTTCAGATAAAGCCGATGCCACGCTCGTGGTTAAGCTGTTCGGCAGAGTAAACAAAGGAGTCGTTAAGAAGGCGGTGCGAATGATCAAAAGACAGACCGTCCAATGTCGAATCGTACTCATCAGCGAGCATTTACCTCAAGAAGAATACGAAAAACTAGTGCAGGCTACCAGCTTTTACATTCCACTGGAGGCTCAAGGGAAGTTTGGGAAACCAGTATTGGAGTTTATGTCGGCGAGTAAGCCGCTGATCGCTTCGGTGAATGAGATCAAGCGATATGCCGATACTGACCAAAAGATACTCATCGATTGTTCCAAAAATGGACTAGGTACGGCATTTCGGGAGAGCTACACCTTGTACAAAGAGGAATCTGATCACTATCGCCAAATGGCCATTGCGGCGAGCCAGGACATGCGTGCCTATTGCTCCCTAGCAGTGGTAGAACCCATGTTGAATAAATGGCTGGATACTCTAGATGCTGAGTCGCCTCGTTCTTAAGAAGGGTAATTTTCTACTATTCAATCTTCTTGGCAAATTCCTGAGCGAAATACGTACTGGCCAATCGTGCCCCTTGTGCATTGAAGTGAACCGGGTCAAAGTAGTTTTCGGCGTAGTATAAGGCAGGGTAAATGATGGGATCAGCAATGTCGATGACGAACGTATCTGGTAGCGCTTTTCGTAGATTGATCACTTTCGCGTAATCCTGCTTTGGCCTAGGAGAACTAAACAGGAAATAAAGCGCTATGCCTTGTTGTCGTGATTTTTCCTGTAGCTCCATTAGTTTTCGCCAGTTCAATTCATTAAAAAAATCGTTCTCCGGCTCGTGTAGTGCTTTTGTAATTTGTGCACGCTGCCGCTGAATTTTTGAAGAGTCTTTTCTGACCTCTTGGTGTAGCTGTCCTAGTACTCTTTTGAGAACCGGATCAGTTGCGCATGCATATTCATAGTCTTTATCTAGAAACCCATTGGACACTGGGCCTAAATAGGTGGGGTCATAGTGGTTTTTGTTGATCAGGTAACTAATAAAATGTCCTAAATGCAGTACGTTTTCAACAAAAGAACTGAGGTAAAATTTCTTTTGTATACCCCTGGTTCTTGTGCTGAGTGTCAGATCGGCATCAAGCGCCCGGTATAAGTAATTCAGCTCTCCTAGTCCGATCCAGTAGTTGGTCTTCTCCCGATGTAGCATGTGTTCTTTGAGCTGCTTAATTCCGGTTAATTCTAGAAAGCAATACTTTACGCCTTCCGCAAGTTCTGAGTCTAGAAAGTGCTCGTACAGATAATAGGTTTGTGGAGCAAAGGTCGACGGTGATCCCAGATTAAATGAACGAATTTTCTCTCCTGTATGTAGGTTGGTAATGCTATCAAAAACTTGCGGGTCTATATGTCGATAGACCTTGCTGGAACCAAAGAAGTAAGTATTGTAAGTACCTGGTTTTTGATTTTCTAGATAACTGATTTTAACGCTATAACGTGGATTGCCCCAGTGATAGGGTAGGAGCGTTCGGATCAAGGCAGATATGCCGAGGTAGAGTAGAAAAAAGAACAAGGCTTTTGTAATGAATCGCTGCATGTCCTAAAATTGAAAATAGATAAATGGGTTGGGGTTGCCCATGAAAAAGGCAATCAGGAAACACAGTACCAAGTATACCACCCAACGCCAAGCTTGTCCAATACTAACTGTATCCCATTCTAGAGCGTGCTTCTTATCTCTATTTAACCACTCTACAAGAACCAGCAGGAGGATAGCTCCAAATATCCATGCTGGAAAGATCTCGGGAAAGGAAAATAGAGAAGGACGAAACAACTGCCTAATATAATCCAGCGCTAAGTTTATTCCCTCCGCACGGAAGAATATCCAGGCGAATGTCACTAGACCAAAAGTGAATACCATTTGGGAAAACTCCTGTAAGGAAGGAAGGAGTTGTTTATCCGCAACTTTATTGAGATACCGTCGATTCCGCTGCCCAACTAGGGAGGGAAGGTAGTACAAGGCGTGTAATAACCCCCAGGCCAGGAAATTCCATCGAGCCCCATGCCAGAAACCACTAATCATAAATACGATAAAGACATTCCGAATCGTGCGTCGCATCCCACCCCGGCTTCCACCTAAGGGAATGTATAGGTAGTCTTTGAACCAGCTCGTCAGTGAAATGTGCCAGCGTCGCCAAAATTCTGCTATGTTTCTAGAGAAATACGGGAAAGCAAAGTTTTGCTGTAGGTTAAAACCAAAGAGCCGCGCTGTGCCGATGGCAATATTCGAGTAGCCTGAGAAGTCGCCGTAGATTTGAAAACTAAAGAGCATGGCCCCAACAACAAGTGTACTAGCGGAGTAATCGGAAGGCGTCTTGAAAATCGGGTCTGCTAAATAGGCACAGCTATCTGCAATAACCACCTTGGTGAATAAGCCCCATAGTATCTGTCGCATTCCGTCCGTAGCCTGCGCATAGTCGAATCGACGATTTTGCAGGAATTGGGGTAATAGATTCGAGGCCCTTTCTATTGGCCCGGCCACTAGCTGCGGGAAAAAACTGACAAAACCTGCAAAGGCAATAAAGTCCTGGACGGGCTCTATTTTTTTTCGATAGATATCGATGGTATAGCTCAGCGTCTGGAAGGTATAAAAGCTAATACCAACCGGAAGAATAATCTGTAGCGGCCGGGCCGAGATGGCCAGCCCCAAAAACGAGAAGGCTTCGGTAAAGTTCTCAAGAAAGAAGTTGTAATACTTGAAGAAACCAAGAATCCCAAGGTTTAGGCCAATGCTTAGGCCAAGCCACAGCTTCCTCCGAAACGCTTCTGTCGTTCGCGCTAAAGCTAGGCCTGTGGAATAATCAACGATAGTACTGGCCAGTATCAGGAAAAGAAAACGCCAGTCCCAGCACGCATAAAAGAAATAACTGGCCAGCAGTAGGAATAGATTCTGGCTCTTTAACCCTCTAGGATTAATTAGCCAATAGCACAAGAATACTAGAGGTAGAAAAATTCCGAATTCTAGAGAATTGAAGAGCATCTTCTTTCTTTATCAGTCGGGATAATCGAGTCGCGTTACGACATTGCCATAATGTTTCTTGTAGAACACATTTAGAGTATCGTCATAGTAATTTTGGTATTGATAAGGTGAACGGTCGCGAATGTTATAGGTTGGATTTTTTTGAAAATGGATGGCGCGTTTACAGTAGTACTCAACCTCCTCCTCGGTCAACTGCCAGTGCCGGCAAATAGCTTCAATCTCTTTCACAGGATCAGCGACAATGTTTTCGAATCGGAAGGTGGGAATACTAGGGGTTTGGTAGTACGGTAATGGATTAAAACCGTGCATGAATTTGACCCAAACCATCTCAGTCATTAGCCCTTTTTCAAGTGGTAAAAACTCCAACAGTTGTTGGTAAGTGGTTTCTGAGTTGAGCATCCTTTTTTCCTGTTCATTATAGATGGCATCCATCTCAAATTGCAGGCGATACAGCGGCTGGTACTTAATGGGCTCTCGGTTCCACAATTCCGATCCTTTCTTATGGTAGAAATAGCCAGAGATAACAATATCTTTTGGATGCCGGATCAGGTGGATAATACTGGCATTGTCAAAGATTTTCCGACCGGGCCAAAAGACATTGTTGTTGATGGATACAAAGCGTGCACGTTTTTTCTTTTCCAGATGGGCTACAAATTCCTCTCGCCTCCCCCGATAATAGAAAGTATTCTTATCAAATATCGCGTTCATGTAGTGCGTCAGACACTTGCGATAACTGAATCGAATACGGTAGTATGGCGTCTCTCTTTTGAATAGATTAAGCATCGCTAGATCACCTAAGGAAATGACTGGATAAGGCTCAAAGAACGAAAAATATTTTCAGACTGGAGGTACACTCCTTTACCCCTACAAGTTTGCTTCTTCTACCAAGGCTTTGTAACGCGGCCAGAAGGAGAGTGGTTTGCCGTATTCGCTCAAGAACTTTTCCGGGCCATCAGCTAAACTATGCAGTAGCTGTCTTTTTGCGGTAGTAGACCATTCATGCTTGCCTTGGCCAAAAGGCTTACGCAAATTCAAAGCTGGCATAAATTGATTCTCAACCGAGGAGTGAATACCATAGGATGCTTGCGCAGCCTCCGGGTGTTGATCGATATCTCGGAGTGCTTTTAGCTCTGGTGTGTCGTAGTACTTGTCTAACCCTTGGTTCAGGTGTGTGGCGTCAAGTGATTGATCAATTTTTGAATCCACTCCAAGGAACTGATAGCATTGATGAAGTACAGCACTTGGTTTCGACTTGAGGTCTTCCTGAAACAGTACCAGCAATTGTTCTTTCGGCAGATGTTCTAGATATATACTGGAGATCTCCCAATATCGAGTATCTGCTAGGATGTTTGGCATTTGCCGCAGGGCTTCTTCGATGCTGGGAGCTGCTTCAACACCCCAATCACTATCGCTATTGTGCATCTCCCGATAGGAGGATTCAACCCGGACTACGGGATCGCGCGCTACGAGAATAATCTTGATGTTGGGGAAATGTTTTGCAATTCTCTTGCTACAGACTTGGGCAAACTCCCATTCGGTATAGGTCACACTTCCCTCTCCCAAGCGCGCATCCGCAGGGGCAGTATAGAATAGATCGCGATAGCTACTCCAATGTAGAGCATAGTTGGCCCGATTGAAGAAACGCGGCTCCTTAAAGCGAGGGGGGATGAAGATATTTGGGTGGTTGTCCAGCATTGCGCACAAGGCGGTAGTGCCACACTTACTAAAACCAGCCACGACAAAATCTAAATGCATGAGCCCGCTAGATTTAGGCGAATTATTTCTGTTGCTATCGTAATGCCCTAGTTATCCTTAGGGACAAAATACAAGTTCGTCTTATCCCAGTACCGAAAATCTTTGAGATACTCGTAATGGTTTTTTTCAAAATACGTCAATACCTGCGCTCTGTTTTCGTGATAAACCTCAATGCAGACCAATTCTGGTTGAAAACGTTCAATATCGAAACCGGCCAAGACCTTTACTTCGTAATGCTCCACATCAATCGAGATAAAGTCAATTTTCTCTATTCCTCGCTCTTGCAAGAGATCCGTTAGCGTGATGGTCGGAACAATGGTCTTTTCCCCACGGATGGTTTTGCCTCCAAATGTTCTTTCCTCTTGGGTAGATCCCAGGCCGCCTGCGCGGTAAAAAGCTTGCATCTTACCCGTCTCATCTCCCACAAGGTAGGTGAGCTGCTGACTACCTGGCCGATATTTTTGCCAGCCTTCTTTGTTGGAGGCTCCAGCATCTATTGCTATGCCGGTCCAGCCTAAGTGCCGTTCGAGGTAAAAGGTATTACTGTGTCGTACCGGCCAGGCGCAACCTACATCCAGGAAAAAACCATTCCGGCGATCCTGAAAAAAGGAACGGATCAAAAGTTCTTCAAGTTTCTCAGAGTAGAATGCCCAGCCCGTCTGCGGCAGCTTGCGATAATAGTCTTCCTGCTGATTCAGTAACCGGTGCTTTTGGCGAGCAAAGAAATCAGCCAATAAGTTTCTTGTCATCCCGATCCAGCTTTCCTGGTAACGGTGCCGGTAATGAATGTAGGGCTTGAAGAGGGAGGAGTCAAAAAGCTGATCCAGTAGTGGGTTACGCTGGCTGCTGGCTGCTGCTGTTTGCAGTTGAGGCTTAGTGATATGCGTTGCCGGTGTCTCATCTTCAAAGAAGGGAGCCCACTTGGTAGTGGTAAAATATGCTTTTAGGTCTTCAAAGTTGGCAATGGCCTCATGGAGCTTCCTTTGTGGCTTGCCCTCCATGTCGGGCCATATTTGTTGTGGTTTAACTCGCAGGAAGTTCAATACTTGTTCAAGCGTCTGCTGGTAATGCTCGCAGAGATCCTCATAATAGATTACCAGCAAAGGATGTTGTGCAAAGCGCTGATCAAATGCAGCTACCTCCTGCTCCTGGTAGAGGAAGTCCTTTTCTAGAGTTACAGGGTCAAAAGTGAGGGGTTGAGGCTTCTTGCCGCGAAAGGTGCGCATCACCTGGTAAGAAAGATACCGACGAAGTAAATTGCGCCGCCGCAAACTAATGATATACAGACTGGTGTCGGCTTCCAGCATGGGCCACAAGTCAGGCCAGTCGCCAAATGGGGTGCCACTTCGATGAAGGATGAAGCCAACCCTTTCGACCGAGCGCGGATAGTCTCTGAATATGTACTTATCAAGAATCTCCTGGGCTGGTGTTTCAGGCCCGAAGGGATGATCTTTGATGAAGTCAGGATTGAATAATTCCGAACGGGCTACGATGTTGGTGTGATTCCTTAGTGCTGTCCGCAGCATATGGGTTCCTGAGCGTGGCGAACTCAGAATCATGAATTTCCGATATGGTTTGTCTTTCGCTATCATCAGGAGCCGCTGTATAAGACCAGTTGACTTGGATTCATAAATTGTTTGTCAAAACCGTTTTGCTGTAACCAAGTATGTAGTACAACATGCTCGCAATCATGTCCGCCGTAGCGGGCACCAGCCAAAATTCCGGCACTTTTGTAGATGGCTAAACCTCCAAAAGCAGCATCTACGGCCACCGGCTCTTCCCCTCGCTGAAACTGCAGTTTATTGATGGCCTCAATATCCATCGCTTCGTTCAATCCCTTCTGCCGAAAGGCAAAGGCATCAAAGAAGATTGGCTTGTCAATAGGATTACCGAAGGGAGGGACCAATATGCCATTGGAAGCCATTGCATCCCAATCATTGTAGCTAAACGAATGTGCTATGCCATCATAGCTGAAGCCGAGTGGGATGTCCATGTCCAGGACAACCATATAGTCAAAGGTCAACTGCTGGGCCTGTATATACTCGAGATACTGATTACGATAAGCGGCCATTTCCTCTGTTCGTTCTACATCCTGCACCTGCTCCCATTTTCGTGCACCTAATACCTGGGATAAGATCGTCACATTGGGATTGGTGTGTTGCCAATATTGGAGCATTTCTCGGGTGCCGTCTACGGAATCATTCTCTACGATTACAACCTGATAGGACTCAAATAAAGACCCCAGACGTTCAATTTTGGCAGTCACCTTCGGAAGGGCATCAATCACGTCTCTTGCCAGGCCACAAATGACAACACTTTTCTCCTGCATCCTTTGATAACCCTTCTCGATGCGCTCAAAGTAGTCTTGTGGGTTTCCAACGCGGCAAGGATACCACCCCTCCGGAAAATCTGCAGGCTCATTATTAGTTTGGTTATCATGCCACTTCAGGTTGCCATCATAGATGGGCCACCGTCTTTTGGGTAAGGGCAAGTCTAGCTGTTGGAGTAAGAAGTCTTGTGCCTTGGGGTAGAGTGCCAGCGACTCATAGTTTACGACAGTAAAGGGGATCCGCGACCGTTGTAAATGCTTAAAGATGTGAAGGTAGGCTTTTGAAATATTCGCCAGTCCCGTTTCAGGTTCCTTGACATGCCGCCATTTCAACTGCGATTGTAAACCGGAGTGTGTATCCCGAGATACGACCACTGCTCTTACCTGATACCCCCTCGACCATAAGTCTCTAGCCATTTGCGACAGGCTAATCCACTTTTTGCCGTGGGGCAAGCTTCTTCTCCAAACAATTGGGGTTTCCACGGTAGGTGGTCGGTTGTCCCAGGGCTGAAGGTCTGTAGGGAATTCATATTCCCAGGGCCGTTTTATTCCTCTGATGAGGACTTTGTTTTCCGGTTGCCAGGGAACGTGATTCCCTGCATGCCCCACACAACCGGCATTGAGCAAGACATCAGTGACCAAATGAGAACCATGTGATTCCGGACCTAGCACTAGAAATGCACGCTTATTGAAATCAATACCCGCGATTCGGTTCTTGACGTACCGCAAATAGGAGATCACTGCAGAGGACCGATCTACATACTTTCGAAGGCGACTCAGCGCTACAAAGAATAGGCGTTTTATTTCTGAGAAGGAAATCATGCTCCTTCCGCTTTGGTGTGGGTGTCTAAGAAGTCTTTCAGCTTGGATTTGATTCTATCAAAAGAAGCATGCTTGCGTAAAGTCTCAGATGCATCTAGTGACATAGCGCGGTAGGTCTCTTTGTCGCTACTGGCTACCCGATAGCTTTCCTGATAAGCAGCCACTAATGAATACCAGTCGGGGCGATGATGCACGGTGCGGATGGCAATCCGTTCATCATGCTGCCAGCAAGTAGGCGAGGCACCGGTCGTAACCAGGAAGGCATTGCGGTCACTCAGATAATCCTTCAGAGCGGTGGCAAAGGGAGCAATGGCCGGGATGCCGGCCGACATGAACTCCATCAAGGGCAGGCACTGGCCTTCGCCGTAAGACGTATTGACATAGTAAGTGGTTGCTTGAAGGAGTTTCTGGTAGGCTTTCTCCTCCAAATAATTACCAATTACCATTACTCGACATTTAAAGGCTGGCAGGCTCTGCAAGAATTCGGTAACCCTTTGACGGAAGAAATAGATGTCTTCCATGATGGGCGTCTTTAGAATAAGGGTAGCATCAGTTTGGTCGCGCAGGGCATAGCAGAAGGCCGCAGTCATGTCCTGATAGTTTTTCCGGTGGTCGGAAATATTCAGAATCGAGGTGTAAATGATTCCCTCGTACACGCCGGTAGCAGGCGTCGCTGTTGACAGAGGAGTGCTGGCTGTTGAACGGGATTTTTTATACTTCAAGAACCGAACCGTCTTAGCAACGGAGGTGCCAGCGAAGAGATAGACACCACGCAAAAAACGATACAGGCGCTTTGGCATCAAATCTTCCAGGACTTCATGGGCCCATGTTTGTGCCAGAATATGGGTCAGTTCTACTCTTTTGGCGAATCCTTTAGGCCCTTCTTGCGGGGATAACTTGATTTGTTTAGAGTCCACGATCTCTCTACTAAGCTGCAATTCATAACGCTTCCGAATACCCTTTTCAAGGATGTTTTCTGTAGTGTATAGGTACTTTTTTTCTAGTGGTGCCGGACAAGCCAATAGCGGGAAACCATCCCCTAGTTCTTGTCGCATGACATCCACACTATGCTCGGAATGGGTGATAGCAATACCGAGTTGTTGCAGTACTTTAACCCAGTTGTTTTGAGGGTTTCCTCCCCAGTTTTCGTTAGGGATCGTATCGTATTCCCAGGCGAAGACAGGGATAGTTTGGCAAGGAAGGCCCAGTACTAAGTTGTGAGGAGCAGCAAAGTAGAGCAGGACACATCTTTCTCCCGCTTGCGCGGCGGCCTCACTATAGGTTTTTACCTCTTCTTCAAGGTTCTTGATAATGTGAACTGTGCCAATCGCCTCCAGGACAGGAAGGAAATTCCGTAATACGAAGTAGTAGCTATACTCACTCCTTCCAAGATTCTCTCGGATATTGCCTTGGTGATACTTGGAGTAAGCTAAAATGATCATGAAAGTATATACAGATGCAGACCAAGAGCAATGATAGGAATTTAAAATTACTTCGGCAGTGCTTAATCATTGAATCGTACTGGCATTAATACGCATCTGACCGCTTCGCCGTTCTCCCTACACTTAAACAAGATGGTGTTGACATTTCGGTCAGCTCTCATCTTTGTAAATACTGCAGATTCCCTTAAAGCAAATTGCTTCTGGTTATGTAATTTGCCTCCATGTTAGATCCACTGCAATATGTCGATCCGGCTATTAATATCTGGACTGCGATTATTCTCTTTGGTGTAGTACAAGGAGGGATTTTACTAGCATTCTTATTTCGTTCAAAAGGCACGGCCTACCAGTATTTATGCGCGCTTGTGTTTTGCCTAATCATCGCTGAGTTTGAGGCTTTCTTGTACTACTCCGAGTACATCGTCTATTGTATTCATCTAGAGTTTGTGTCTTCTCCATTTCTATTGCTAATTGGCCCTTTGCTATTGGCTTATGTCTTAGCGATCAAGGGGGAGGAGATCACTAAACGATATTGGTTGAGGCATGGCTGGCCAGTGGCATTGTATACCTTGTATTCCATGCTCTACTATGTTCAGCCCAGCGGCAAAAAGCTACATGGCTATTTGCAAGGGAGGATCGGTGAGAAGATCGAACCGGCACCTTTCCAATACTTTGATGTAGATCCTTTAGAGATTCATGGCTGGGTGATTGTTGAGGTGATGGCAATATACCTGCTTGTGTATGCATTTGTAGCGGGATGGAGAGCCTCTAAAATTCGAGCATCACAATTGCGGCCATGGCTTTTCACCCTATGCTCACTAGTAGGGCTTATGGGACTTGTTATGTTGTTGGCAGAAGGTGGAGTGATTGAAGGTACGGTGATCTATGAGTCGGTACTGCCAAGGTATCTGACTCGTGTGCATGCCAGTATTGTGTTGTACTTGCTATCTATCTACTTGTTGTTTTCTCCGGCAATACTTAGCTACAAACGAAAATATGAGAATTCGGTCTTGACCGACAGCCTGCGGCAGGCTAAACTGCAAAAAATCAAACAAGCGTTTGAGGAACAGGAGGTCTATTTGCAAGCAGACCACAGCCTTTCAATGTTGTCAAGTACTACAGGTATATCCGAGCATCATCTATCTGAGGTCATCAATCACGAACTTGGACTTAGCTTCTATGAACTTACCAATCAGTATCGAATTGCGGCCGCAAAAAAGCACCTGAGCCAACAACCTTCCATTGGGCTTAGTATGGAGCAGTTGGCCTATCAGCTCGGATATAAATCCAAATCCACCTTCTACAATGCCTTCAAAAAGGCTGAGGGCATGACACCGGTCCAGTATCGAAAGCAGCAGTAAAACCTAAAGTCGTGGTCAAAAGGGTATTTCTCGTCCGAGAGATACGCTAAAGTGCTCATTTACAATGTGAATCGTCGTTGGAGTAATAGTTTTGTGAGGTATCCAGTTTTCCTTTACCCGACAACATACGTATTATGAATCCTACTAGATTGCTCCTTTCTATCGCGTTTTTTCTGTTCCTAAGTATGGAGTCACCAGCTCAAAATGGTGGTACAAAATCACTAATGAGTACAGACCTGCCCAGCTTAATCCAGACGATTGATGGTATTGCTGCAAAAGAGATGGCTGAACAACACGTTCCTGGGCTAGCCATCGCTATTGTTCATGATGGCAAAACGATCTTCAAAAAAGGTTACGGTTATGCCGACATGTACACCGGCCAAGAAGTCGACCCTGATCAATCTATATTCAGGATCGGATCGGTCTCCAAAGCAATGACATTGCTGGCCTTAACCAAGCTGATTGACGAAGGTCGGGTGAACTATGACGATGATGTCACGCAGTACTTCCCGGACATCAAGAACCCCAATAACTTTCAAGAACCGCTTCGTATTCACCACCTCTTAAGTCATACCACGGGCCTCGACCAGGTAGGCCTGGATCGACATACCTGGCAATTGCATTTATCGCTTGCTGAGCGAAATGAAGCACGTCCCAGCTTAACGGAATTTCTGAGCCAGCATCTAATTCGCCGTGCACCGGCTGGTCAGCAATATGTTTATGATACGTACGGTACTTCACTGGCTGGTGCCATCATCGAAGAGGTAGTAGGAAAACCCTATCGGGAAGCTATGAATGAGGTACTCTTCGCGCCTTTGGGGATGACCCAAAGTGGAGTAGATCGGATTCTGGATCAGCTGCCTAATATGGTCAGTGGGCACGGATTCAACGAAGGGTCCTACCAGGTGGTGCCCTACGAACTGTATAGCACGACTCCGGCTTCTTCGGTAGATGCTACTGTTGCTGACATGGCTCGTTTATTGGAGGCCCTTACGGGGAATGGTGCCAACCCCTCAGGGCGATTGTTCAGCGAAGCTACACTTAGACGAGTGCTTGGGCCTGAGTTTCGGCCACATCCAGAGTTTGTGGGTACGACACATGGCCTGCACGAAGGGTTTTATTATGGCGCCGGGGAAGAAGCCTATGCTGTTCGTTCCATCGCACACGGTGGTGATATGTATGGGTATCGAAGCCAGTTTCGCATCCTGCCGGAATATAAGCTAGGCGTATTCATTGCCCTCAATCGGAATCCGGAGGCAGGCGGTGGCCGTATTACCATCGAGCGGACGATGATCAACGCTATTCTAGATCACCTGGATGTGCCAAAGCGGCAGCATCCCCATCCTGTACCGGCGAAAACTGATATCGATCTTACGGAGTATGCTGGAACCTACTTTTACCCGGTATTTTGCCACACCTGTGAACCAACAGCCTATGATCAAGGGGCTTGGAGGCCTGGTTGGGATAGAACGATTCAAGTAGCTCGGGGAGCGCTGGTAATGGATGAACGGCGCTATTTGCCAAGAGGGGGAGATGTCTTTGTGCGTGAGGACGGCTATGATATGCTATTATTTACGAGGGATGAGGAGGGAAAGGTGATAATGCTGCAAGCAGAAGATGACAACAACACATTTGAAAAATGGGAAGAATGATCTGCCCCTTTCATTCGTTAGAAGTAAGAATCGAAAACTTTACTTAGAACGCATTCTCTATGATCAACATCAAGACTTTAGGAACCATTCTACTTCTGAGTTTCAGCAGCCAATTGGTTGGGCAAACAATCATCTTGGATCTTCTTTTTACGGAAGCTAAAAGCGTATTTAAAGGTCGAGTAGAGCAGTTCAGGGTTGGTACTTCTAATGCTGAAGGCACTCACTTTGGTGTCTATCTGCGAGTAGAGGAGGTGTATAAGGGGAGCAGTCAGTTCGAGCAAGTCAGTTATGGAGTCACCAAATTTGATGTGATTGACCTGGAGTTTGACACCATGATTATGGATTATTCCTTTCAAATACGCAAAGACAGCACCTACGTTTTCTTTACGAAAGACATTCGCGAAGACAGTAAAAGCCGAAAGGTAGGTCATACCAGCCTTTTGGAAGGTGAGATAGAGGGAGTACCCTACTCCGAGCAGCTGGAGCAAGTGCTCATGGGCTATGATCCATTTATTTTCCTTACTGCAGAGAACAGGAGTAATTATCCCATTTCGAATTTCGCTTTCTATAAAATGAAAGCCAATAGTGATACGGTATTTGTAGGTGAGGTTTTGGGTATTACGGAGGAAGCTAACGATATGCACCGGCTTCGGGTACTTACTCGAGGGGAGGAGCGCGAAGTCATTATCGGCGGACCAAATTGTATATGCCGGTCTGGAGAAATAGAGATTGGCAATGAGTACGTGCTCTACACCACCAGGGATGAGAATAACCAGCTCCGAATAATCGACGAGTGGTTAGGTATCATTGAAGCGAGTGAGTATGATCGGTTTAGGGCGTCAAAGTGACGGCATTGTGGCTTCCCAATTGTGGACATAATCCAGCCTCATTTTCGGAATCGTGTGCGGTATTTTCAGTAAACTGCTAACGAAATGGCCTGATGTCCTCAAATTTTCACCATTCACCACCTTAACACCGTAAACATGAAACTCGGAGCATTCTCGGTTAGCCTCAGCGTTAAAGACCTCAAAGTATCTAAAGCCTTTTATGAAAACCTGGGCTTCCAGGTAATGGCCGGAGAGATGGAGCGTAATTACCTGATTATGAAAAATGGTGATTCGCTCATTGGCCTTTTTCAAGGCATGTTTGAAGGCAATATTCTCACCTTCAACCCCGGCTGGGATACTAATGCGAACCTGCTGGAAGAATATGATGATGTTCGGGACATCCAGCAGGACCTACAGTCTAAAGGGATCGCTTTGCAAAAAGAGGCGGATACTTCCTCTAAAGGACCAGCCAGCATCGTCTTAACCGATCCAGATGGTAATGCGATCTTGATCGATCAGCATGTCTAAAAAGTAATAGCTAGAGCCTACTGAGTATCAATCTGGTACCTGCCTCCAAATCCTGGCGGCAGTTCAGTAGAGTAGTAGAATTGTCATGTTTTGGGAGACTTCTCTGGTTCTCGCAACCAATTGTTCAAGATCGTGTTAGCAAGCTGTTTTAATCAGCCAATAGACACAATCGATTATGCAAAGGGCGATACTTTGGTTTCGGACAGACCTGCGCTTAAGTGACAACCTGGCCTTACGCGCGGCCTTGAAAGAGAATGATGAGATCATTCCAGTTTACGTTTTTGATGAACAATGGCTTGGGACAGACCAATGGGGCTTCGATCGTACGGGACCTTATCGCACGCAGTTTCTTTTGGAATGCCTGGAGGATTTAAAAACGCACTTGCAGGAGGTCGGAAGTGACTTACTCATCCAGCGAGGTGATCCGGCTGTTCTTCTTTCCGCCATTGCGGAAAAGTACGAGTGTAATACGGTTTATTGCTCCAAGGAATATACCAGCGAAGAAATAGCGGTAGAGCAGCAATTGGCAAAGCGTCTTAGTCTACGCACGTTCCATAACAGCCCCATGATCCATCCGGATGATGTCACCTTTGATATCGATCGCATGCCGGAGGTGTTCACTGCTTTTCGTAAGAAGGTAGAGCGCTATTCGGAGGTCCGGCAGTCATTCAATAGTCCAAAATCTATTGCCAGCCCAGCGATAGAAGCGTCAGAAATACCATCACTTACAGATTTTGGTTTTGAAGCATTTCAACAAGATCAACGGTCCGTACTCCCTTTTAAAGGCGGAGCATTAGAAGCCTGGAAACGATTGGAGCACTATTTCTGGGACACAGAGAAGCTCTCTGTTTATAAGGAAACACGCAACGGCTTGATTGGAGCCGATTACTCGAGTAAATTCTCACCCTGGTTGGCACATGGTTGCATTTCTGCGCGTGCTATCTATGATGAAGTCGAAAAGTACGAGGATGAAGTCGAGAAAAATGACTCTACCTACTGGCTGAAGTTTGAATTGCTCTGGCGTGATTTCTTCAAGTATACCGCCATGCGATATGGCACTCGGATTTTCCATCCGAACGGCATAAAGAACAGCCACAAAAAATGGGGCTACCGTCCAAAGGCGATGCAAAAATGGATCGACGGCGAAACCGGCGATGAGTTTGTTGATGCCAACATGATTGAGCTCAAGACTACCGGCTTTATGAGCAACCGGGGCCGCCAGAATGTAGCCTCTTATCTGGTACATAAACTCAACCTGGATTGGCGAGCAGGAGCAGCCTGGTTTGAATCGATGCTCATAGATTACGATGTGGCCAGTAACTATGGTAACTGGATCTATGCTGCTGGCGTTGGTAACGATCCGCGCGACCGGATATTCAATACCCAGAAGCAGGCCGGAATGTATGATAAAGACAAGGCCTACCGCAATCGTTGGCTACGTTCTGAGAGTGTTCTCAAGCGATAGGAAGAAAACGCAAGCAGTGAGACAAGAACAGTACATCTCTATCGCCGCTAGCCTCCAGCTCTATGTCTAAACCTTCGGTGAAGCGCAAGATGGGGCACCTATCTTTTAATCATGAGATATTGGCGTAATTTGAGGGGACGATTATTGAGTTTTTGATTAGACAGAGGCACTAAGTTGTTCTTGTCAAGCAGGGGTAATAAAAATCCGTTTTTGAGCTAGCAAAAGTCAGTTTTGGCTTCTGGCAATATCTACTATATTTGGCCCATCCGGCGGTTGAATAAGACCGGATGGTTTACAGTCCTTACCAATCAATAGCATAAATAGGAACTCCCTCCCTTCCACCACCAAGTGGCCTGGTCGCTCGCACCTATGGCACGCTAGCGGGAGTACCAAAAAACAAATGACCGATGAGTAAGGCCATTCTCGAACGTGAAGGTTTACAGAAGATAAGAACAGATTATCACTTCCTCATGTCGCAATTCAAGGACATGCTTAGGGAATTGGGAGAGCAAGAATTGGCAGATTTGCTGCCGCTTGAGGAGGGGCAGCCTTATGGCCAAAGCCCCAATGTGGCCGACGAAAAATTAATCCAGGCCATTGGTATCTCTTTTGAGCTACTGAATCTGGTGGAGGAGAATACCGCTACGCAGTTTCGTCGTAAGACGGAAACCCAATTTGGCTTGGATGCTATTCGCGGCTCTTGGGGAGAAACCTTAAAGAAGTGGAAAGCTGAAGGCCTGGATGAGCAGCATATTGCACAACAACTACCATCTATTGAGGTGGTACCGGTTCTCACGGCGCACCCCACCGAGGCAAAGCGCATCACCGTCTTGGATATCCACCGTGAGCTGTACTTATTACTCGTTAAGATGGAAAACCCCGTTTGGTCGACCTCAGAGCGGGCAGTCATCCAAGATGAAGTTCGGAGCTTACTGGAACGTTGGTGGCGTACGGGAGAAATCTATCTCGATAAGCCCAGCTTGGCGGATGAGCGCAGTAACCTCATGCACTATTTCGTGAACGTCTTCCCTGAAGCCCTAAGACTCACGGACCAACGCCTGCGGAATGCTTGGGAGGAGATGGGTTTCAACAGCGACTTGCTGCAATGGCCCGAACAGTTTCCGGTACTTCGCTTTGGCAGCTGGGTTGGTGGCGATCGCGATGGCCACCCGTTTGTAACACCTGACTTCACAGCCGAGACCTTACAGTTACACCGCGAGGCTGCCCTAGCGATGATTCGCAAAGAACTGTATCGCTTAGCGGCTAAGCTGAGTTTCTCCAGTTATATGAATGCGGTTCCCAAAGCATTTATAGAAACAATTCACTCGCGTGCAGAGGTACTAGGTCAGACCGGACAACAGGCCTTGGACCGTAATCCATCCGAACCTTTACGACAATACGTAAACCTACTATTGGTAAAGTTGGATAATACCATTGCTGGAACCTATGCACCTGATGATACTCGCCAGTATCAACGTGCAGCAGATTTAGCCGCCGACCTTAAAGCTTTGAGGGAGGTACTTATACATCTCAAGGCAGAGCGCGTAGCCAAACAATGGCTGTTCCCGCTGGAACGCCTGGTCGGTTGCTTTGGCTTTCACCTGGCCCGACTGGATATTCGTCAGAACAGCGCTTATCACGAGAAGGCCATCACTCAAATGTTGCAAGCAGCGGGTTTTGAGGACGTCGATTATGCCAGTTGGAGCGAGGAGAAAAGAGTAGACTTCCTCAATCGTGAATTACAAAGTGATCGACCCTTCGTTGTTGCTGGACGCTCTTGTGGACCAGAGGCTGATAACGTACTGGGTTACTTTCGTGTGGTCAAGGAATACGTCGATAACTACGGTCCGGAAGGTATTGGTTCGGTGATCGTCAGTATGACCCGTAGTCTAAGCGATCTACTTTTGGTATTCCTCTTCTTACGCGAGGTTGGGCTACAGGATACGCATTTGCCGGTAGTGCCGCTCCTGGAAACGATTGATGACTTAATTGCTGGTCCAGAAATACTGGAGCAGTTTATGAGTCATCCCAAAATGAAAGCTTATCGCCAGCAGGCGGGAGAGCCTTACGTGCAGGAAATCATGTTGGGCTATAGCGATAGTAACAAGGATGGTGGTATCCTGACGAGCCGTTGGAATATCTACAAGGCCGAAGAACGCCTCACAGCGGCAGGTAATAAGCTAGGCGTAAAGCTCTGCTTTTTCCACGGTCGTGGTGGTACCATTAGCCGGGGTGGTGGCAAAATTCACCGTTTTCTCGACCGGATGCCTCCGGGCTCTATGAGTGGTCATGTAAAGATGACGGTACAGGGGGAGACCATTGCCAACCAGTTTGCTAATCGCCTTAACGCTACCTACAACCTGGAGATGTTTATGGCCGGCACTGCACGGCAAACTTTGTTGACGAATGTGAAGCCTCAGTCTCCGAGCATGTATAAGATTCTGGATGATCTTGTGACTGTGGCAAGGGCGCAGTATCGTAAACTTTTGGATCATCCCAAGTTCATTGAGTTCTACAGCCACGCTACACCAATTGATGTGTTAGAGCAGAGTAAGATTGGTTCGCGACCTGCTCGTCGTACCGGGCAGCGTTCGTTAGACGACTTGCGCTCTATCCCTTGGGTGTTCAGCTGGAGTCAATCCCGATTTAACCTGACCGGCTGGTTTGGTACTGGTACCGCCTTTAAGCAATACCTGGCTGATAATCCGGAGGCATTGGATGAATTAAAAACTGCCGCCCAGGCTTGGCCATTCTTGATGTATGGCTTGATCCAAATGGAGACGAATCTACTCATTGCCAATCCTCAGGTTATGCAAATCTTTGCTGAACTGGTACCCGACGCAGGAACCAGAACGGATTTGATGCAACTCATCCAAGCCGACTATGAGGCGTGCCAAGCACAGATTGAATTACTCTTGGGCGCACCTGTAGCAGAGCGCCGAATATCCCGCTTGGAGAATAATAAACTTCGGGGAGCAGCCCTGGCAAGATTACATGAGATCCAAGTCAATTCCCTACAAGAGTGGCGAAAGGTAAGAGAAGCAGATCCTGATGCGGGTGAGCAATTACTCCTCAAGCTTTTACTCCTGGTCAATGCCCTATCAGGTGGCCTAAAGAGTACCGGATAGTTGATGCTCTAGTGAAAACTAACCATCAACTACCTAGCCATCAAACTATCTAACGTTCAAACCATCAAACCAATAAAGTTCCCGAGCGTCCCCCGACGCGAGGATATACATAGCCCCGCGACGGGAGGATAACTAATGCCCCCAACACACAAACACCAACTAATCTATAGATTAAGTACATTAGTCTAATTGATGCTGCTGTGTCAATTAGATTCAGGACATTATTTTCATTGATTCATGCTACTGCCTGTCTATGAATGTCTTAACTATACTTAATCGTAAGCTACTCTCTGTTTTAGCGGTTGCACTGCTGGTTGCTGCATTCATTCTTTGGGAGCACTTCAATGGTGGTGTGATGGTCCATCATCCATTGGCGGATGAGGATCTGCCGGGTATCTCTAACTGGTGGGGTCTACTCACGGTACCGGCCCTTAGTTTTTTTGTTTTGTGGCTAGTTGATCGACGGGTTTCTGCTCATGAAGATCAGAAGGTAGCTACGCAACGCGTTACAAAGCATTTTCTTGGCGGCTTGATCTTTGGGTTGATTGTAGCGCTCCTTTGGGAAGTTGGTGCGGCAGAGGTCTTACAATTTGTCATTCTTGTTCCATTGGTAATTGCCTTGTTTATTCCCGTGCATTTTCCAGAATGTCTGCTGGGGTTTGTGTTAGGAATGACCTTCACCTTTGGTGGAGTACTTCCGATCATGATTGGCATAGTTGTATTGGTATTAGCAGCCATAGTACACCTGGTGATACATGGTGGCTTTCAGTGGCTGAAAACAAAACTGAACTAGAAGAATTATGAAAAAAGCGCTCAAAACAACCCTGGAGTTAGCCCTAGTGGCTGGCCTCAGTTTCGGTCTGGTGATGCTCGTTAAAGAAACGGTACTGACGGACGATCTAAAACCGGATGGTCCAGTCGATAAAGCTATTATGATCGTTAGCACAATCCTCATTGCCTTCGTTGTGCTTGGTGTGCATGAATTGGGACATCTACTGACGGGCTTGGCCCAAGGCTTCCGTTTTGAGCTGTATGTGGTGGGCCCGCTCGGTATACGCCGCGAGGGAGATAAGGTAAAAGTATACCTCAATAAGAACCTCGGCTTCTACGGAGGAGTAGCTGGAACATCGCCGGTAAATGATCATCCAGATAATGCGCGAAAGTTTGCTAATGTCCTGCTAGCTGGGCCAATTGCTTCTTTGCTATTTGCTGCGCTTTGTGCCTTGTTGACGGTCTTTACTTCGGGCTTACCGTCGCTTATTTTCGTTATGGGAGCTGCCATTTCCGTAGCGATCTTTTTCGCTACCACAATCCCTTCCCGAAGCGGCATGTTCTTTACGGACCGCAAACGTTATCAACGCCTAATCCGTCCAGGAAAAGATCAGGATGTGGAGCTCGCTATTCTCCGCATTTTGGGCCGCTTCGCGCAAGATGATTCCTACCGGAATGTGAGTGTGGACGATATTATGCTCCTTCGCCAGGAGGAGGACGCGCCCATCCGATTTATGGGCTTGTTTAACCTCATTTGTTACCAATTAGAAATGCAGGGTGCGATTGAGGAAGAGGTCAGTGCGGAATACCAAAAAACCGCAGAAAGTATGTCTAAAACGATGGTGAAAGCCTTTGATACGGAAATTGAGAAGTACCGGCAAAAGGTGGCCGCCGCTTAGGCCAAGCCTTAATGATTATTCAACACCTAACACTATTTTACTATGATGAAAAAACTACGATACGTAATCCTCATCGGCCTGGTTGGAGCAGGCATCTTTTTCGCTTACAAGGAAATCCAGAAACGACAGCGCGAGCGCGAGCATCAAGCTTGGGTGGCTACACTGGAACACACGGCTTCACCCAATGTCCAGATTCTGCCAGATACCATTACGGTAGACTATTTGGGTGAAAAACGAACCCTGGCTTTATATCTACCGGAAGGGTATGAAACGGACTCCGTTGACTATCCGGTGATCTATTTCTTGGATGGCCAGTCGCCCTTTGATCAACGAATTCAGGAAGGTACGGAATGGGAGGTGGATGAGGTCATCGACAGTATCAGTCAACTTGGTGGACAGAAAGCTATCGTGGTAGGTATCTATAATTCGGAGGATCGCCTGCGCGAATACAAGCCCTTTCCTTCCGATCGTTTATACTCCTATAAGCGCGTAAGTGGCGATCAACACGCCGAGTGGATTGCGACAAAGGTGAAGCCTTGGGTAGATGAGCGGTACCGTACACAAACGGAACCCGCCTCAACAATCATTGGTGGGGCTTCTCTGGGCGGATTAATGTCTTACTACATGCTGATGGAATACCCAGAAGTGTTTGGTGGTGCCATTGTGTTTTCGCCTTCGTTTTGGGTTCATGAGAAAGTCTATAAGCTGCACGAGCAAAACGAACAACTCCACCAACAACGGATTTACTTTAATGCCGGTCAATTGGAAACACCCACCGTAGAGAGCATTGAGAAAATGCACCAAGTGCTATTGGATGCTGGTATGCCTGCTGAAAACATGCACTTGGATGTAGAAGAAGGGGAGGGGCATTGGCATATGACCTGGCTAAAAGGGTTCAAGAAGGTATATCCCTGGATCGTGACTGGATAGTGTCTTTTGCTGCAGAACACACCAAAATGGGTGAAGGACTAATCTGCTTTAGGTAACTACTAGAAAGGGCTGTCTAGCCGAAAATCATTTACCATGAAGTACTTCTCTTTCCTTTCAATGCTTTCCGTACTGGTGTTCGCTTGCGGATCAGGAGGCTATGATTATGCACTGGAAGATCAGGTGCTGGCCTGCTATCTGGACGAAAACACGGCAAATGGCTTTCCCGTAGAACGCACCCTATCGGAATTGGAGGAGCTGCTGATCGTTCAAGGTTTTATCGCGGATGCTTCTGGTGAAAGCTACCGAGCGATGATACAGGGAATTGGCGAGAATGGGTTCACTATCCTAGACAATGCCAAAATTCAAGATACTGTTGCAGAATTATCGGTAATCCCAACTCAAATCCGCTGCCAGGAATGGAATCATTCCCCATTGGATACGGCTCAATTGAATCAATCGAGACTAGCCAATTTAGAAAAGGTTTTCGATGCGGTAGCCGAAGCCGGCGACATCTCACCAGAGGTGATTGCGCAAGCTGTATTGGGACAGTACTCCGCACAAGACTTCGACCATCCTTATTATCGTTCGCTACTCCTTATCCATTTATATTCTTATTGGAAAAATCGGCCAAGCATTCTTGCCGACCAGAATCGAGGGCTCGTTGTCAAGGAGCCGGAAGCTGGTGGTGTAAATACTGGTAACCAGATCCTTCGCGTAGCGGTGACGAATGAGAATAAGCTGGAAGTTGACGGTAGCCCTATCGACTTCAAGGAACTCTACCCAAGCGTAAAAGCCTTTCTGAAGGATGCCGCTACGAAGGCTACTACCGAGATAGAAGGGCATGGTCAAATGCCCTGTTCGTGCCGTGCCATTGTGGCCCTGAGTAATGATCGGGAAACCAGCTTTCATACCTATTTGGATACCTACAAGGATATTAAGCGCGTCTATGATGACCTATGGCATGAGAGAAGTCTACAGTTGTTTGGCGAGGAATATACTTATCTGAATCCTAGGAACAAGAAGGTGATTCGTCAGCTCATACCGTTTGTAGTGTCTGAAAGCGAACCGAATGCCTTTGCTGAGTGATGCTGCTAAGGAATCTTAGCAAGTTCTCATCCGATTCATAGTAAGCTGTGTTTTTAAATATCATGAAAGACTATTTGAATAGCATTCACCGTGTTCCTGACGATATCCTGGATGCCTACCTCAGTCATTGGCGGGAATACAATGCTCCTCGCCGAACAGTTATTACCGCCCCAGGTGAGACGGAGCAATTTCTATATTTCGTCCTGGAAGGAGTGCAGAAACTACACTATTTAGCGGATGCTAAGCAACACATTTTGGCCTTCAGTTATCCGCCTTCCTTTAGTGGAGTTATTGAATCTTTCTTTACCCAAACGCCTTCTCGCCACTTCCTGGAGACGATTACAAAAACCCGTAGTCTGCGCATTGCTTATCCGGATCATCAACGCTTCATGGCAGAACATCGGGAAATAGAAACACTCTTTCGAAAACTCACCGAGCATTTCCTCAATGGCATTATGCAGCGCCATCATGAGCTCATGGCTTTCGATATGGAAACGCGCTTTCGCACCTTCGTGAAACGTAGCCCACACCTCCTACAGATGGTATCCCAAAAGGACTTAGCTTCTTACCTCCGGATGGACTCTACCAACTTTAGTAAGCTGATCAATAGTGTGAGGATATAGGGAGATTGGTTAGATGGTTAGATGGTTAGATGGTTAGATGGTTGAGTTAGTTAGATTAGTTGAGTTAGTGAATTTAGTTGGAGTAGTTCTTCTCATATGCCCTTCTATGCCTGATATGGTTCAAAACCTCGGGTGCCCTTAGGTGACTGTGGTGGTTCAAATAATATCTTGAATTGCGAAAAAAAACGAAAAGTTTATTATTTTTATAATGATAAACTTTAATGATTAAAAAATAGCCCTCTCACCATAAATCCTAATGCCATGGCCAAGAAGAAATTAGTAAATGCCGAAACAGACCGTGATGTGGGCGAATTCCTTTCCACTGTTTCCAATAAAAAGCGGCGGAATGACAGTCTAGAAGTGCTAGAGATTATGCGTGATATCACCGGCAAGGAGCCTAAAGTTTGGGGGGTAAGCATAGTAGGGTTCGGTAAGTATTCCTACCAACGCAAGAATGGAGATGAATTTGAATGGTTCAACGTAGGTTTTTCTCCGGCGAAAGCCCACTTGAGCATCTACCTCATGTTCGATATAAATGAAGAAACGGAACTACTGGAAAAACTAGGACCTCACCGGGCTGGTAAAGGGTGCTTGTACATTAAGAGTTTAGCCGATGTGGATATAGAGGTGCTTAAAGAGCTCATCCTCAAAAGTAACCGTTGGGAACGCTAAGCGATTTTCTTAGCATCTTAGTCCATCAAAATCACCGACTGCATGAATAACTACAGCCAACTGCTGGATAAGATCATTACTATTGCTCGCCCTAAACTATTGGAAGTTTCCAGCCATGACTTCTCGGCGAAGCCTTCTCCTGATAAGTGGTCTAAAAAGGAAATATTGGGGCATTTAGTCGATTCTGCCTACAACAACCATCAGCGTTTTCTGCGTGCAGGCCAACAGGATGACTTAGTCTTCTGGGGCTATGATCAGGTAGATTGGGTTCGACAGAATGCTTATCAAGAAAGAGACCTCACAGAGTTGGTCCACTCTTGGGCAACTGTCAATTTTCATCTCGCTCGATTAGTTGCTCAGTTGCCATCTGATCTCTTGATGCGAGAGACTACCGCCAACAACTTTCATAAGATCTGTATGAATCGCCCACCGGAAGGACAAGCGAGTTCACTGGGCTACCTGGTATGGGATTATATCTTTCACCTGGAGCATCATTTGGTACAACTTCTACCGGGGTATAAGCGAATGAATCCACCTCTTAATGCATCTGACCTATGAAAGCAGAATGGTTAGAAATAAATCCAGTACTACCTAGCCAGGATATCAAACGTGATGTTGACTGGTACGAGAAACAAACGGGCTTTAAAGCCTTGCACCAAGATGATATGTATGCCGTGCTAAAACGAGATAAACTTTGCTTCCATCTGCAGTGGCATGCTGATACGGAGGATGATCCCTTACTCGGAGGGTCTGTCATTCGAATCTTCGTGAAAAACATCCAGTCGATTTTCGATGAGTTTGTCGAACGCGGTACCGTTCCTACGGATAAATTGCGACGAAATACGCCCTGGAGGACGCATGAATTTGGGTTTTATGATCTGAATAATAATGCGGTCTTCATAGTGGAAGATGCTTAGAAGAGTACTCATAGTTTAAGTACAGTATCCGAATTGTTCCCAGGCTCAAAGACCATGAAAACATCATTCTTCTTTCTACTGTTGCTTTCCTTTAATCTTACTGCGCAACCTGACAAAAAGCCAGGGCAGCATAGTCTGGAACAGCAGATAGATTCCATTATCACTCATTATCAGGAGGTCTATGAGATTCCAGGCTTGTCGGTAGGGGTAGTACAGGCTGATGCTGTCTTATTCAACCGTGCCTATGGCGTTAAGAATATTCATACGAATGATCCTGTGAGTACTGGCTCCATTTTTCATGCGGCTTCGGTTAGTAAGCTCTTTACGGCGCAGGCCATTATGTTACTCAGTCGGGATGGTAAGCTCCATCTTGAGGACCGTGTAGTGGACTTACTTCCAGAGCTGACTTATGCGGATGAAGCTTTCGAACAGGTAACGGTGAAGCAATTGCTGAATCACACTGCAGGACTACCAGATGTCAACAACTATCATTGGCATCGTAACAACGAAGAGGATATTAGTTTGGCCCGCTACATGTTGTCTCAAAAATTCAAATTGGATCATGCACCGGGTACGGCTTTCCGATATTCCAATCTGGCTTACGACTTGCTAGGCTATATAATCGCTCGCCACTCTGGGACCAGTTTCGAAGACTACATCAAAGCCAATATTCTGCTACCGAATCAAATGATAGAAAGCGATTTTCGCTATTTTTTGATTGCCGATTCATTGCGGGTAAGCCCACATAGCGAGCGACGTATATTGGGTAATATCTATCCCCGTTCAGTTTATCCATATACCAGAGAACATGCTGCGAGTAGCACATTGAATACATCAACCACTGAGCTTAATCATTGGATGGTGGCAGTCTTGCGTGATTTGCGGACTCATGGTGAGGAAGGAGTGTTTGGGCCAATGATCGAATCATCAACTTCACTGACTCCACATATAGGTTTGGGATTTCAGCGATTCGAAGTAGCGGGTTTTCAAGTGGCCGGACATTACGGTGGTGACCGGGGCTTTCGCTCCTATTTACTACTAGTGCCAGAAAAGAATCTTGGTCTGATACTCCTGGCGAACTGTGATTATAATGAGGATTTTCGACAAGACATTCTGCACAATATTTTACGCCTTTTGTAGAAGTTAGCACAGTGAAAAACGCACGGACGAGCAAGGGGAATAGACTATGGATGAAGGGATGGTATTGATTGAATACTATTTTACCAAGGTAGTTGCCTACCTAACCTTGGTGTTGCATGGTACACTTGATTTGATTACATCAAAATGAACGCCCTTGCATTGAAAAGTATCTCCCAAGTTGGAGAAGCAATAAATTCCGGAGTCGGGACACCTGATTAACTTAGAAGCGCCTAAGGTTTTTAATCGATCCTTACGCGACTTCTTGAAAAGACCATAACTCATGACCTACGAACAGATTATAGATCGGCTGCATGCGCTGGCTGAACCAGAGAAAGTAGCCTACAAAGAGAAGAAGTTTGGCGTCGTGTCTCAAAATGCACTTGGTATCTACATGAAGGATATCAAGGCACTAGCTGCTGAGATCCCTACGGATAATGAGCTGGCACTGCGCTTGTTCGACTCCGGTATCTATGAGGCTCGTTTGCTTTGTAGTAAACTGTTTAAGCCTAAGGCGTTGACGATGGAGCTGGCTGATAAGTGGGTAGCGGTATTTGATAACTGGGAGATTTGTGATTCCTTTTCCATGGGCATCTTTGCCAAAAGCAGCTTGGCCGCGCCCATCATTTTGTCCTATGTCCAGCGGGAGCCCGAGTTTGAGAAACGAGCTGCCTTTGCCACTATGGCTGCTTATTGCATGGCCGACAAGAAAGCAGATAATGAGGTCTTTCAGCCGTTTTTCACGATGATCGAACAAGCCGCTACCGATGAACGACTCTACGTCAAGAAAGCGGTCAACTGGGCGCTGCGCAATATTGGCAAACGCAATGTAGATCTGCGTAAGGACGCAATTGCCAGTGCCGAACGCATCTTGGCAATGGACACGAAGGCATCCCGATGGATTGCTCAAGATGCGCTAAAGGAGTTGAATAAAGAAGGACTTCGAATCTCTGATTATCCGCGTAGTATCTATCGCAGTTGATGCTAATGGAGTAAATAAGGGCAGCAGGTTTTGGGTAGGGGAGTAGTGAACAAACTACATGAATCTACCTTGTAAATTATGATTGTCATTTTCCACGCTATTCGTCTTTATGTCAGATCAAATCCAGCAATACCTGTCTCAGGCAGACCCTGTTCTCAAAGGGCCAAGCAAGCCACCGGAAGATGATCCTCAGCTGAAATTGTTTTGATCTAGGTCTTCTGTTCTTGTCCTTGCTCATTTTTTTTTCGCCAAAGGCACCTAAGCTTTTTTGAACTATATAAGGCATGTAAGGTCATTAAAGAACACTTATCCAACTAACACACGTTCCCAAGCGTCCCCCGACGCGTGAGAATATTAAACCACCCAAGACACCCAAGGTCACCTGAGGGTTTCTTGCTTGCCCTTCCCCTTATCTAGGAAATCATCCTGTTGGTATAGTTAACTACTTCGTTCTGTGGGTGCTATTCATCTTAGCTGTTGAAATGAAATCACCCGTTTATGATTACACCCGATCCCATTATTGCCGTCCGCAATTTGGATTTCTACTTCAAGGACTTCAAAGCGTTGGATCAAATAAACCTAAATGTGCCAGCCGGTAGTATCTATGGCTTCTTAGGACCCAACGGCGCTGGCAAAACCACCACTATTCGCGTACTGCTCGACCTCTTCCATGCCAAGGACGGGGAGGTGCAAATTTTTGGTCAATCCATGCGGCAACATCGGCAGGAGATACTGGGCCGAATTGGAGCCTTGATTGAGACCCCTTCTATCTACAAGCACCTGTCTGGCCGTCAAAATCTGGAAGTCTTGCGTCGGATGCTAGGGTTGCCCAAGCAGCGCGTGGATGAAGTGTTGGAGATTGTTCGCCTTCGCGAGAATGCAGATAAGAAAGCGAAGGAGTACTCCTTGGGTATGTGCCAACGACTCACCTTGGCGGCAGCCCTGCTCAATGATCCCGAGCTATTGATCCTGGACGAACCCACCAATGGGTTAGACCCGAGTGGCATTATCGAAATGCGCGAGCTTATCCTGCAGCTTAATCAAGAGCATGGTAAGACGATCTTCCTATCTAGCCATATCCTTTCTGAAATTGAAAAGCTGGTCAGTCATGTAGCCATCATTGACCGCGGCAAGATTTTGTACGAAGGTACTTTGGCAGGCTTACAACAGCAGAATAATCAAAATATCACTGTCTCCCTGAAAAATCCAGACAAGGCAAGAGCGTTGCTGTCGGATCACAATTATGCGCTTCTGGAGCAGACGGCGACGGGCTTCGTTGTGCAGGTGAATACAGAGGAAGAAATCGCGGAGCTGAACCGCTTACTCGTAATGAACGAGCATGATGTCTATCAGCTAGCACCTGCCGAGCAGGGATTGGAATCCATCTTCTTGAATGTCACTCAAAAACTCGACGCATGAATCCAGCACTAACCCTCAGTCGCGGCTTGCAAGCCGAAGTCTATAAATTCCGCCGTACGTTTCTCTTCTGGTTCTTGATCCTGGCACCTGGTTTCGTGCCGGCCATCAATCTAATCATTCTTTTAAGTAAGGGGCCGGAAATTATCCAAGCGGGAGATAATCCTTGGCCCACTTTACTAAATATGAGTATTGAGCCAGGCAATATGCTCTTCCCGTTTTTTGTCATGATCGTGGCTCTATTTGTCAATAGCATTGAGACGAACTCCAATACCTGGAAGCTGATCTATACCCAACCCCTATCAAGGCTCACCGTCTATCTTTCCAAAGTGCTGGTGTTTATGATGATGCTCTTTATGAGTCTCACCTTATTTGGGCTGTTTTCTGTGGGGGTTGGTTGGCTCGTTGGAATTATCATGCCCGACCTGGGCTTTGGTCAAGCATTCAAGACCGAACTGTTTTTCTTCATCCCCACCAAGGTGTATCTATTGACTCTTGGATATGCATCTCTACAATTCCTTATTAGTCAGCAATCCAAGAATATGATTCTTCCCCTAGGCATTGGAATTGGGGGCTTGATCTCCTTCTTGATTCTATCTCAAGGTTGGGAGTATGTCGAATATCATCCGTATGGTTATCAGATGATGGGTATTGGTAATTATGCTGATGTGGAAGCCTCGTTTTGGGCACAATCAAAATTCATCTACCGCAGCTTAGGCGTAGCATTTGTGACGTTTGCAGTTGGTGGTTGGTTAATGCTCAGGAAGCGGATTGTGTAGCGGGCTGGTGTTACAAGGATTCGCTTAGAAATAAGCATTCATTCCTACCATAAAAAATACCTGTTCAGTTTTCGGTAGCGCTGGTTGTTGGTGGGCCTTACCTTTGTCATAAATGATGAAGCAATGCCCACTAGCATGACCTTTGAAGAACAATATGATGCTATCGTACGTAAGGATGCCACCTATGAAGGGGTGTTCTTTACGGCTGTAAAGACGACGGGGATTTTCTGTCGGCCTACCTGTACTGCACGTAAACCTAAGCCCGAGAACGTGGAGTTTTTCAACAATACCCAGGATGCTATCCGCCATGGATACCGACCCTGCAAACGTTGTCGTCCGTTGGAAAACCCCGATGCTACTCCTGATTATATCACCAACCTTTTAGCAGATCTTAGGGCCAATCCAGAACTAAAGATCAAGGATTACGATTTACGGCAACGCGGACTTGAGCCAGCCCACATTCGCCGATGGTTCAAGAAGCACCATAACATGACCTTCCAAGCTTACCAAAGAATGATGAGGATCAATAGCGCCTACTATCACATTAACCAGGGGCAGCGTGTAACCGATGCGGCCTACGGCAATGGCTTTGAATCGCTTAGTGGTTTCAATGAACGCTTCCGTAAGATATTCTCCGGTAGCCCCTCCGAGAATGAGGGCAAAACGGTTATCCATATTCACCGGATCACTACGCCATTAGGTCCTATGTACGCCTGCGCTACAGATCAAGGACTATGCCTCTTAGAATTTACGGATCGGCGAATGCTGGAAACAGAATTCAAGGATCTACGCAAAAGACTGAATGCAGTCATCTTGCCAGGTTTGAACTCCCATCTCCAACAGACAGGACGAGAGTTATCGGAGTACTTTGCTGGTACGCGGAAGTCATTCACCGTCCCCTTGCATACGCCTACTACTCCATTCCGCCAGCAAGTCTGGGATGAACTGCTTACCATTCCTTATGGTACCACTCGGTCCTACGCGCAGCAGGCCGTCCGTATAGGCAATCCCAAGGCGGTACGTGCCGTAGCTTCTGCTAACGGACATAACCGGGTAGCCATCATCATACCTTGCCATCGCGTAATTGGAAGTGACGGTAGCCTTACCGGTTACGCCGGAGGCTTGGCTCGCAAGCAGTGGTTATTAGACTTGGAAGGGAAAAACAAAGGATAGGTTGAGAACGGGGCGAGGAGGGCATATTTGAGGCTTCCTATTTTCCTTATATGACCTCATATGCCTTACGCGAATCAAGGGCTAAAAAAGACGTAGAAGC
>ENA-UENW01000060-UENW01000060.1-marine-metagenome-genome-assembly--contig:-NODE-60-length-70082-cov-3.825522_pt1 | contig 70082 bp, 54 predicted proteins | sample MGYA00237876_ERZ529329 | MGnify/ENA primary metagenome ERZ529329 (study PRJEB26372, sample SAMN05368346) | marine metagenome | biome: cultured habitat; feature: ocean water; material: water; isolation... | reverse complement strand
CGGACCAAAAAATGGCAAAATGAGGTTCAAAAATGCTCGGTTGCAGGCCAAAGGGTAAGTCCCCAACAAGTTCTTAGCTCATTTGCCCCTCGTCAGCGAAGCTGTAATAGCCTTTTTCGCTAATGATGAGGTGGTCCAAAAGCGGTAGATCCAAATGCTGTCCAGCCTGGTGTAGTTTGCGAGTGAGTTCGCGATCAGCCTGGCTGGGCTGCAAATTGGTGCTCGGGTGGTTGTGCGCAAGAATGATGGATGACGCTTGCAGCTCCAAGGCGCGACCAAATACCATTTTTGCATCTACTACCGTACCTGCCCGCCCTCCAGAGCTGATGCATACCTTCTGAACAAGATAGTTGGCCCGGTTGAGGCACAGCATCCAACACTCCTCATGTTGAAGCTCGGCTAAGTGTGGAGCAAGGCATTGATAGGCTTCCGAACTACTTCGTAATTGTGGCCGATCCGGTAAGGGAGTAAGTTGGCGCCTCCGTCCGATTTCCATCGCAGCAAGAATGCTTACCGCCTTTGCTTCTCCCAATCCATGAAAGGCTTGTAGTTCGCTACGACTCAACTTACCCAGCTTCTGGAGATTGTTATCTGCTTGTTGTAGAACGCGCCGGGCCAAGGATACCGCACTTTCCCGGTTACTACCTGAACCTAGCAGTATAGCTAGGAGTTCCGCATCGCTTAATTGATGTGCACCCCGCAGAATAAGCTTCTCGCGCGGACGATCTTCTTCAGCCCAGGCTGTAATGGCTATTTGTGATTCCGGATAAGTTGGTTGTTTAGAGAGAACAGACATAATCATGTTTTTGTGGTTCAAAAAGAGCGTACTCCGTACAGTATACATAAGCCCAACCCCCTCCGCGAACGAAGTGAGCCTATACCTATCGAAGTGTTTAGTCTGTTGTGATGACCGGGGTGAGAGTGGAAGAATACCCTGGCCGTTTCCATAAAGTTACGAAATTTGTGGTGGCTTAGGTTATCTTCGCCCTTTACTTATGGCAGCATTTGGATTTCAACGCGGCGAACGGCTCAAGAGCAGGAAAGAGATTGAGCGTTTATTCAAACCAGGGAGTCAGGCTTGTACGCAGTACCCTTTAAGATTGGTATGGCGGCCTATGGAGAATCGTAGAAGCGCCTATCCTGTACAGATGACGGTGAGTGTGTCGAAGAAACGCTTCAAACATGCTGTAGATCGCAACCGAGTAAAAAGACTAATACGGGAGGCCTACCGGCTCAATAAACCAGCATTATATGAGCAATTTCCGGAGGAGGCTGACCAGCTTGCCTGGATGATCATTTTCATCGGCAAAGAACTCCCAGAGTATAAGCGTGTTGATAAAGCGATGAAGAAGTTGTTGCGGAAATTTTTCCGACAGTACCAACCTGCATCAACCAACGATTGAGCCTGATTCGCCCTCTATATAGTTGAATTGAGATTTGGGCCAACCACTTGATGGAATACTGTTTTGGTCCCAGGTTTTGGTAGAAGGGATAAGAACCTAAACTTTCTTTCTACCCTATACCTTCTACTTTATACCTTATATCATCAAACCCGTACTTATGCGACTCTTCTACCTGCTGCTTGTTCTTTTTTTAGCCAATACCATCTCGGCCCAGCGGGTCTTGCTGATCGAAAAGCTGAATAGTGCCCAGACTACCAAGCTCTACACGGGTAGTTATATCCAGTACCGGGTAGTAGGGGATGACAGCTGGTACAGCGATAAAATTTATGACCTCCGAGATGATATCCAGGCGATTGTCTTTCCGGACCGCTATGTTCCGGTGGCAGATATTGAGATGATGCGCCAGCGCAAACCTGCAGCCCGTGCTTTTGGGTTGATGCTAGTTACCTTCGGCTTGTCGTGGTCGGGCTTTGCAGCGATTGGTACGGCGACTGATGGTGACCCCAACACCAACTACCGATGGAGTGACGCGGCCGTTACCGGAATATCGGTGGGTACAGGGATGTTACTGCCCGCTCTGTTCGGCACAAAACGTATGCGTTTCGGCGAAGGCCGAAGACTCCGGTTGCGTATTCTGGATATCAGTTTTTAAAGCTGAGCTGAAGTTCGATTCCTTGGCTATCTTTACGCCAGATCAAACGAACAGCTGATGACCCTTCGGGATTTCTTTGAGGCAGCCTCTGCGCAGCCCATCTACATTGTCTTCTACTTTGTAATGATTGTGGTGGTGGCCTTGCTTACCGGCTGGCTAGCGAAAGGAGAAGGGGAAGATAGCCCCTGGAAATATCTGTACTCTGCACTATTGTACTTGGTATGTGTGCCGGGTATCTTGGCCATCGGCCTGGGTATCTACCTGTTCTTGTTTGAACGTCGCAGCATTTTTGATATGAATATGTTGCTGGAGGTAGTGCCAGTAATCAGCATGATTGCTACCATTCTGATTATTCGTAAAAACGTCAATGTCGATAAAATCCCGGGCTTTGATAAGCTGTCGGGCTTAGTCATGATGATATCTGCTGCCTTGGCCATTATGTGGTTTGTAGATCGGGTACGCATTGTCATCTTTAGTGCTATGCCGATTCAGTACCTCCTCATGATTTTTGTAGGATTGCTATTGTTGATTCGCATTGGCTGGTCTCGCCTGATAAAGTCGTAGGTTATATGAGCAAACAAGCTGAAAAGAAAAATGCGGCCTTGAAGGCTGTTGAATATGTGAAATCTGGTATGACACTAGGTTTAGGTACAGGTAGTACTGCCTATTTTGCCATCGAAGCCATCGGTGAGCAATGGCAGGCAGGAACCCTTACAGATATTCGAGCTATCCCAACCTCAGAGGCTACCGCTCGTCAGGCCGAGGGATACGGGATCCCGCTTCTTAAATTGGCTGATGTAGATCGTATTGATCTGACTATCGATGGGGCGGATGAGTTTGATCCTCAACTTCGACTGATTAAAGGTGGGGGAGGAGCGCTATTTCGCGAAAAACTCGTAGCTTTCGCATCGGATACCATGTTGGTTATTTCTGATGGATCAAAGGAAGTAGCGCAACTTGGAGCTTTCCCATTGCCGTTAGAGGTGTTACCTAAAGCAGTGCGTTTGGTTCAGCGCGTGCTCAATGAAAAAGGCTACTATGCACCTCAATTGCGAATGACGGCAGATAACGAGCCATTCTTAACTGACAATCAAAACTATATTTTGGACTGTGCCCTGGGGCAAATTCCAAATCCAGATGAATTAGATCTGGAGCTACACCTTATTCCCGGTATCGTGGAAACTGGTCTATTCCTTGGACTAGCGACCAAAGTGATTATGGGTAAGGGGGATGAGGTAGTAGAGATAGGATAAGATTGTAACCTATTTTGAATATACCACCTATCAATGGAGCGCACAAGGAAGCTTGTGGCGCAAACTCGCTATTGGGGGCTACTATTATTGTGGCTTCTATTGAGTGTTGCTACGAGCGCACAAAATGATAGTATTCAGCAACAGCTGAGTTTTACTGGAGATTTTCGTTTTAGAATTGAGCATGACTGGAATTCGCGGAACGCAGAAGGCAGTTTGCGCACTGATCGAAGTCGACTTCGATACCGTTTTCGATTGGGAATGAATTTTGTCTTGGACGAACATTCCGCATTTGGCGGACGCCTAAGAACTGGAAATATCAATGACCAACAAGGGCCCCATCTTACCCTTGGTGGCGGTAATGGTGAGTTTGGCCTGGACCAAATTGGCCTCGAGAAAATCTACTATCAATACCAGGGAAAGAACCTAGTCGGCTGGATTGGGAAGAACTCCATTAACCTAAGGAAGGAACACGAGCTCTTCTGGAATGACAACGTTTTTCCGGAAGGAATGGCGCTGCGTTATCAGGTTCCATACGGTGAGGAGAAGGCGATCAATAGTCTGGAATTCAATTTGGCGCACTTCATTATTCGCTCGAATAACCAAACTTTTGATAAGGATGCTTATCTACAGATGCTCCAGCTGCACAGCAAACACATGAGGGGCAAGTTGGAGCTTTTTCCGGCGCTATTCCGCTTTCGGAATATTGATAATCTGCCGGATCGTCAAGGCCGATTTCAGCTAGACTACAGTATCCTTCATTTGGCAGGCAAGGTGAACTTGCTGGCCAAGCCGCAGCTTAGTATTGCGGCGGAGTACTACGCCAATTTTGAAGACTATCGCCAAAATGATTCTATCCCGCAGCAGCTCCAGTCAGAGACGAATGGATGGGTAATTACCGCAAAGCTAGGCCAGTTAAAGCGCCAGGGCGATTGGCAGCTGAACCTCTACTATGCACATTTAGCCAAGTATTCCATTGTTGACTATTTTGCTCAAAATGATTGGGCACGTTGGGACTATTCCAATGTAGGTGCATTCGGATCACGCTTGTCCAATTTCAAAGGGGTGGAGATTCGAATCGGCTACGCGCTTAAAGAGAAGTTCAACCTTGTACTTAGGACCTATTTCGTAGAACAGTTGGTACCAGAAGGAACATTCCTGGAAAACGGTAGCCGAATCAGACTTGACATGAATATTGGGTTTTAGGCGGCATACCATTGCCAAACTTCTACTACAGTCATATACAGTGGCATGCCAAGGGTAATATTGAATGGGAAGGTGATGGCCAGGGCCATCGGTAAATACAAACTGGGGTTCGCATCCGGTGCTGCTATTCGCATCGCAGCTGGTACGGCAATGTAAGAGGCACTGGCCGCGAGAATAGACAATAGGAATCGATCTCCTGTACTATCCATAAACAAGCCGCTTAGGATTGCCACTGCACAGCCATTGAAAGTAGGTACTAGAATGGCAAATACGAATGGGAAGCCCCCCTTGTCTAGTAAGGCCGTGATTTTACGCCCGGCGGTGATGCCCATATCGAGTAAGAACACAGCTAGGAAACCTTTGAAGATATCCGTGGTGAAGGGCTCGATACCTTGAGCTTGTTCTTCTGATTCTAGGTAGCCAATCACTAGGCTACCTAGAATCAGAAGAACACTGCCGTTGGTGAGGGAATGTCGTACCAAGGTGCCCAATTGTAGTTTTTCGTTTCGCTGAGGCCGGAAGAGAGCCATTAATAGCACTCCGATGATAATCGACGGGGCCTCCATCAGTGCCATCACTGCAACCATGTGCCCTCCAAATGAGATTTGCTCCATCTCGAGGAAAGAAATGGCCGTTACGAATGTCACCGCACTAACAGAACCATAGGAGGCGGCGATCGCACCGGCATTCGATACGTTGAACTTGCGGCGCAGGATAAAAAAAGTGTAGAGCGGTACCGTTAAGGCGAGTAGTATTCCAGCAAAGAGGGCCCAAAAAATCTCCGGGGCAAAATCACTGTGTGAGAGCTCTTGCCCCCCTTTGAAACCGATGGAGAAGAGCAGGTACAAAGAGATGAACTTGGCGGAACTTGGCGGAATCTCTAAGTCACTCTTCAGTCGAACGGCGAGGATCCCGAAAATGAAGAATAAGAGTGCAGGATTGGTAAGATTGTCGATCAGAAAATGTAAGTCCATATAGTAGTAGTTTGCCGGGCAGGCATAGCTTGCCCACAGCTAAGCAAACAGGCTTAGCAGCAAGGAAATGAATTCGTCTAAGTTTAGATTAAGGTTGGCCGCCTATTGAGCACTTGCTCGGAAAAACAGCAAGCAGCTGATAATAAAACAAGCGGGTAGGATCTGTGCTTGGAACATACGGCCCGTACTATTGTCAAGGCTAATCCAAGTAGCACAGATCAAAACAAATAGCAGGGCTGGAAGTAATTTGTGGAACGAAACAATATTTGATTTGCGCTCCGTGGTGTTGGGTGGAGTGGTTGTCTCCTTAGCGAGCAGTTTTTGACTGCTACGGAAATCAGTCTTGTTAATCATTTGGTCGCTTTATTTGGCTGGCGCAAAGGTGTGACCAATTTTTCATAAACTTTTATATAAGTTTTTCATAAACTTTTATATAAGTTTTTAATAAAATGCATAAGCGATTCTTATGGCTAAGAAGGGCTCATTCGCTCCATAAGTGGTGTGCGATAGGCCTTGCCAATAGCCAACCAATCTTTGCCAATTTTGACCCGATTGCCTTCTAGTGCTTCCAGGTGGCGAAAGTTGATCAGGTGCGATTTGTGGATTTGAAGAAAGTCCTTGGCGGGGAGCCGTTGGAGGAATTGTCCGAGCGTTTGTAAGCTCAGTAGCGTCTCTTCTGGAAGGTGAATTTTGATATAGTTGCCGTAAGCTGAAACGTAGCGAATATCTTCCAGCATGACCTTGATCATTTGCCGCTCGACTTTTACGAAAAGGTGCTCAATGCTGGGAGGTGCTGCAGGAGCGGTGGTCACAACAGTAGGTGCAGGCTGCTGGTTGCCTTCTACTTTTTGCACAGCCTGTAAGAAGCGCTCCAGGGAAAAGGGTTTAAGAAGGTAATCGGTAACGGAAAGTTCAAAGCCCTCCAACGCATATTCCCGGTAGGCAGTAGTAAGAATGACTTTTGGCCGTTTTGTGAGGCTACGCAATAGGCTCAAACCACTTAGCTTCGGCATGTTGATATCCAAGAAAAGTAGGTCAACTTCCTCTTTGCGCAACACATCCATGACCTCAAATGCATCTTTGCAGGTGCCAACCAGCTCCAGGTGTGGAATTTGCTCGATATACCCGACCACGATTTGGCGGGCGATAGGCTCATCATCAGCAACGAGGCAACGGATGCTCATACGATTAAGAGGTTGTTAGTGGGTCAAGTTGTAATTCTAAAAATATACGAAAACTGGTGTCTTCATTTTGGATTCCCAGCTGGTAACGTTTGGGGTAAAGCAAATCGAGGCGTTTGCGCACGTTGGCGAGGCCAATGCCGCTAGTATTCTGCTGGCGTGGGCTTTCCTTTATTTGATCATCCTTGCTATTGTAGCAGCTGAATTGTAGTACCGTTTCTCGAATACTCAGCTTGATCTTTATTTGCGGTAGCTGATCTCCCGATGCTCCAAAATGCTTGAAGGCATTCTCTAGAAACACAATGAGCAGCATGGGAGCGATGCGCTGCTGATCGATTTCTCCTTCTATGTCGAGATCGATGAGTGTTCGCTCTTCCAGGCGCAGCTTTTCCAGGGTAATGTAGTTCTGGATATACTGTACTTCGTTGCTGAGGGGCACCCACTGCGATTGGGTGTCATACAAGCCGTAGCGGAGCAGGTCCGAGAGCTTTAGCATGAGGTCAGGGAGCTTATCAGATTTCGTGACAGCTAGCCCGTAGAGGTTGTTGAGTGTGTTAAAGAGGAAGTGAGGATTGAGTTGTCCTTTTAATAGTTGTAGCTCCGCCTCTTGGCTTTTATTAGTGGCAATGATGCTATCCCTGGCTATGCGTATTGCGATTCCACTAATCGTCGAAATAGCGAGGGTGCCAAATATGTTTGTGGTCCCACCAATATGGAAATCAGTAGTGTTGAGGGGTTCACCACCGGTGGCATAAATGAAGATATTGGTAATGCTCACCAGAATGAGCGGACCAGCAACAGAAAATACGCTCAAGTTCCACAAATAGCAGAACGTACCCCAGAAATAATACCGTTTGCGCCACAGCGGCAGTATCAGGTAGTTTGTAATATAGATCGGTACGGCAATAAGGATACATAGGCCCAGTATTACACCGTAGACTTCAGCGGCCGTGGTTTCTTCATCTAACTGTACAGTAAGCTTAATGAGGGTGAACAACAGGACCCAAACCAGGATGTTTTGCCACATCCTGCTTTGCAAAAACTTATTACGCCAGCCTGCTAATCTTTGTCTCCAGCCTGCCATGAAACTGTAATTTCTTATTTAGTAAGGCAGAAAAATTAGCTTGCCGACTTTGATTTTCAAATGCTGAGCCAAACGGTTCATTTTAAGTGGGATCAGTAATTGAAAATCGACAGAAAAGTGGGTAAGTAATTTTTCAAGTGGTACTTAATGTTGCGACTAATGTACAGTCTACGCTCCATTTGTGCCGTGTCGACTGATAAAAATGACTAGATGGCTGATGAACGACTCTGAATAAATGATCACCGTCCAAAAAGTGGTTTAAAGGGCCAATTTGATCATTCGTCTGCTTTTGGCCTTAGCTCGCCCCATTCTAGGGCGGATTCGCGGATTTTATTTTGTGAAAGACTTTAGTTTAGAGAGCTTTGAAACAGCACGAAAATGTAGAGTGATTTTATTTTTCAAAATAGTTGACTAAACGTTTCACTTTAAGTGTGTTAACTATTTTGAAAAACTTAGAAAAAATCGCCCCTCATTTTCTGCGCAATAACTAAGTAAGCAAAACGATTATTAACAATCCTTATTCATAGTATGGAACTCGTAATCAAAGACCTCTCCAAAACCTACGCAAACGGCGTAAAGGCACTTGATGAAGTAAGCCTCACTATTCCAAAAGGTATGTATGGCCTTTTAGGACCAAACGGTGCAGGTAAATCAACCTTAATGCGTACGATTGCTACTTTACAAGAACCTGATGCCGGAAGTATCATGCTGAACGATCTTGATGTGCTGAAACAAAAGCACGAATTGCGCAAGGTGTTAGGCTACCTTCCCCAGGAATTTGGTGTCTACCCACGTGTAAGTGCTCAAGATCTTCTGAACCATATGGCCGTCCTTAAAGGCGTAACCAATGGTGGCGAGCGCAAAGAGTTGGTCAATGCGCTGCTCGAACGCGTAAACTTATACGAGCAAAGAAAGAAGGCTGTAAGTAGTTTCTCCGGAGGTATGCGTCAGCGTTTCGGTATTGCTCAGGCGCTGATTGGCAACCCACAGCTCATTATTGTGGATGAACCGACTGCAGGCCTGGACCCCGGCGAGCGTAACCGTTTCTACAACTTGCTGGCAGAAATTGGTGAAAATGTAATCGTTATCCTTTCTACCCACATTGTAGATGACGTAAAAGAGCTGTGCTCTAATATGGCCATTATCCACCATGGTAAAGTACTGTACAATGGTACGCCGCAAGCAGCAATGGCCAACTTAGAAGGTAAGATTTGGGAAAAGCAGATCACGAAAGCAGAATGGGAACGCTATGATCGCGAGTTCCAACTCATTTCTACCAAGCTAGTGGCGGGACAACCGCTTATTCACGTAAGCAGTGAAACAGATCCGGGCGATGGCTTTGCCAGTGTCAGTGCTGATCTGGAAGATGTTTTCTTTTCACAAGTCATGCACTAAAACCCGGCCATCATGTTTAAAGAGTTTTTTCAATTTGAACTACGCACCCGGCTTCGACAGCCAATGGTGTACATCTTTATCATTGTCAACTTCTTGCTCATTTATGGGGCATCGGTTTCTGATAGCATCCAGGTGGGCCAGGACTTAGGCAATGTTAATGTCAATTCACCCTTCGCGATCATGTTTTACCCGGCCATGATGACCTTCATCGGCTTACTCATGGTCACGGCATTTATGAATACTTCCGCCCTGCGGGACTACAGCGTCAAGTACGATCAGATCCTCTTCTCTACTCCGCTGAGCAAGTGGGGCTATCTCGGTGGGCGCTTCTTTGGCGCTACTGTAGCAGCTACGATCCCGGCACTGGGTATTTATCTCGCCATTTTTCTAGCGAGCTTAAGCAGCTGGTGGGTCGATGCCGATCAGGTAGGACCGTTCTATTTGGGGGCCTATGTCAATAGTTTCTTGCTCTTGGTACTACCCAATACGCTCTTTATTGGAGCGATTATTTTTGCGCTAGCGGCACTGTTTCGTTCAAGCGTAATTTCCTTCCTGGGAGCTATCGTTCTTCTGGTTGGCTATGGCGTAACGGGGAGCTTAATGTCAGACTTGGATAATGAAATGCTAGTCAAGCTAGCGGACCCACTGGCTATCAATACGCTGACGCTGGAAACCAAGTACTGGACAATGGATGATAAGAATACCCTGTGGTTAGGATTCAGTGGAGCCTTGCTCCTCAACCGCTTGATCTGGATTGGGGTATCTCTGCTGATCTTTGCTCTCACGTATTGGCGATTTTCCTTCACGCGTCGCAAAGAACGTAAGAAGGGCAAGACGAGTACTACGGAAGCTTCGCCGCGCTTTGCTATCGGTAAAGCGATCGCCCTACCTAAAGTAACCGTCAATGACGGAATCGGTACGGCTGTCAGTCAACTGTGGCATCAGACGAAGGTGGAATTCATGGGTATTGCCAAGAGTACGGCCTTCATCGTGATTTTGATTGCTGGTGGCCTGAACATGGGCTTTGGAATACAATTCGTCGACCAGTGGTTTGGTACTGGTAACCACCCCGTCACTTACCTGATGGTAGACGCCATTAGAGGTACCTTGTACTTGTTTCTTTTCGGTATCATCATGTACTATAGTGGTGTTATCGTCTGGAAAGAGCGCGATGCCAAGATGGACGAGTTCTATGATGCCTCTCCATTTCCTAATTGGGTGCCGATGGTAGCGAAGTTTGTGGCCCTTCTGGGAATGGTAGCTACTATTTTGGTGCTAGGTATGTTCATTGGCGTTGCAACTCAAGCGGCTAAAGGATACACAAACTTCGAATGGGGAGTATACCTGCGTGAATTCTTGGTATACGACCTAAGCGGCTTTGCCTTGTACATCATGTTGGCCTTGCTTGTTCAAGCTTTGGTCAACAACAAATACTTGGGTTACCTAGTCTTTTTGGTTGTTGTGGCGGCCAATGCCTTCATTTGGTCTCCTCTAGATGTCAGTTCAAATCTAGCGATCCTGGGAGGAACACCATCTTACACCTACTCAGATATGAATGCCTGGGGACCATTTGAAAATGGCCTACACTGGTTCATTTTGTACTGGCTGGCCTTTACCGCTTTGTTAGGGGTAGCTACTGCCTTGTATTGGGTGCGTGGTAAGGCCAATACTTTTGCACAACGACGTGGTATTGCCCGCTTGCGTATCGATCGCCCTACGGTGGTTTTGAGCGCTGGGGTAGGAGCAGCCTGGCTACTCATTGGTGGCTTCTTATATTATCAGACGAAGGTCGTAAATACGATTACACCTGGTGATGTGCTGGATGAACGCCGCGCTAAGTATGAGCAGGACTACAAGCAGTATCAAGGTACCCCTCAGCCACGGATTGTATCTGTTGACTACGAGATTGAAATCTTCCCAGCGGAAAGAGACTTCCTGACCAAGGCCAGCATGTGGGTCGTCAATAAGCACAATGTAGCTTTAGACAGTATTCACCTCAGTTTACCTTCCGATTTCAAGGCGACAACGAGCATTCCTGGGAGTGAGTTAGTGTGGAACGATACTACCTTGCGTTACCAGATTTATTCGCTGTCTACGCCTTTAGCACCAGGCGATAGCCTGCAGATTGAAGTGGAATCCAACTACGTAAGTACTGGTATTGAGAATGAGGTATCTAACTTACGAGTAGTCCCTAATGGTACTTTCGTTAGCAATGGAGATTTTATGCCTACGTTCGGTTATGATGCCGGGCGTGAACTCAGCAGCCGCGATGATCGTCGCGACCAAGAGTTGCCGAAGCGTCCGCGCATGCCAGAACTGACGCATGATTGTAGCAAAACTTGCTCCAATACCTATATCTCTAGTGATTCGGATTGGGTAGATGTACGTTCCGTGATCAGTACTAGTGCCGATCAGGTGGCGATAGCACCAGGCTCACTGCTCCGAGAGTGGGAAGAAGATGGTCGTCGCTACTATGAATATGCACTGGACCACAAATCGCTGAATTTCTACAGCTTTATCTCAGCAGCTTATGAGATTGAACGGGACACCTGGCAAGGACCTTCCGGTGAAGAGGTAGATGTAGAGATTTACTACCACCCAGGCCACGAGTACAACATTGATAAGATGGTGAAGTCGGTGAAGCACTCCTTGAGTTACTGCTCGGCTAACTTCGGTCCATATCCGCATACCCAAGCGCGCATTATCGAGTTTCCACGTTACGCCAGCTTTGCTCAGGCGTTCCCTGGCACAATGCCTTATTCTGAGAGTATCGGTTTTATGGCAGACCTACGCGAAGAGGATGCTATCGATGGCGTCTACTATGTAGTTGCGCACGAGATGGCGCACCAGTGGTGGGCACACCAGGTGATTGGTGCATTGGCGCAAGGGGCTACAATGATGTCGGAATCTTTTGCTCAGTATAGCGCTTTAATGGTCATGGAAGAAGCTTACGGAAAAGACAAGATGAAGCAGTTCTTGAAGTACGAAATGGATCGCTATTTACGCGGCCGTAGTGGCGAGCGTGAAGGTGAGCAGCCTTTGTTGTACAATGAGAATCAGCCTTATATCCACTATCGTAAAGGAAGTGTGGTTATGTATGCTCTTCGAGAGTACATTGGAGAGGATAGCTTAAATGCAGCACTTAAAAACTATGTAGATGCGGTAGCATATCAGGAGGCACCTTATACGACCTCGCTGGAATGTATCGAGTTTATCAAGGCGGCAACGCCAGATAGCCTTCTGTATCTCGTAGAAGATATGTTTGAAACCATCACCCTATACAGCAACCGAACAACGGAGGCGTCTTATAAAGAGCTACCGGATGGTCGTTATGAGGTGAACGTGACGGTGGAAGTGAATAAGTTCCGAGCGGACTCCGTTGGTCATGAAACTCCATTAGAATTTAATGACTGGATCGAAGTCGGTGTTTTGGCAGAAGCCGAAGAAGGCAAGCAGAACAATCGATTGTTGACGGTAGAAAAGCACCGGATCAATGGCCCTACTGCCAGCTTCACTATGATTGTAGATGAAGAGCCGTTGGAGGCTGGTATTGACCCTAATTATCTACTGATCGATCGCTTCCCGGATGACAACGTCAAAAAGCTAAACCGAATAGAAGAATAAATCTATCGCTGAGAGCTGACTAAAGTATAAAGGTGAGTAATCAAGAAAGCCAGGTGCCCATTACGGGGGCCTGGCTTCTTTTTTCTTAGCGTAAAGGATGTAGAATGTTTTGCTTCTATTCACCTACGATAGGGATGGGTAACCGAAGTCGTTCCCATTCCATCACTATGGCGTTGCGGCCGAGTGTGAACTCCAAGGTTTCGGTTGTGTCTTCTTGCATGAAGGCTTGAGTTTGTACTCGAAGAACGTCTTTGTCGGCATTATACTCATAAGCTCCCCACTGATCAGCTTCTGCATTAAAGATCACCTCCCAGCCTTCAGCAGAGGGTACCGTGAACAAACCATAGGTGCCGGCTGGTAGCTCAGAACCACCAATGGTAATGGCTTGGTCAAAGGTTACTTTGGTGGCTTCGTTGGCACCAGTGCGCCATACTTCGCCGTAAGGCACCAGAGAGTTCCAGATGGCACGCCCTTTTACGGAAGGACTGCCATAATTAACTACAATGTTGACCCCGTTTAGCTCCCCTTTCATTTCCTTGCGTGGGCTGGCTAGCTCGGCTTCAACTACGGTGGTAGTGAATTCCGGTAGAGGCTCGGTTGAAGCTAGGAATTGTTGTCTGTCAGCACTCTCCTCATTAGTTTCTTCAGCAGCAGGTGTACAGGCGGCAATGAGTAGTAAGAGAACAAAAGACCAGGCAAAAATCGGATGATGCATATTGGTGTTGTTATTTGTGGGCAAATGTACGCTTAAGATGCTAACAAGCCCACGACAATAGTGGTTGAAACGAATAGTGCTTGATAAAAACAAAAGACTTTCTCTTCAAACTGATCGGAGTGATAATTTATTCTTGTAAGCGCTTAAACATCCACCTTGCCTCTTTGCGAACATCCTCACTTTCGTCATTTAGGCGTCTTTCAATGACCGGTTTTGCTATCTCCTGATCGCGATGATATAGATGCTGTATAACACGCATGCGAACCTTGCTGTCTGGGTGTTCTTCCAAATTGAGAACAAGAGGAAGACTGAGCGAATCCTGAAATTGAGACATTGCTCGAAATGCGAAACCTCGAATATTCTGCATGAGACTTTCTTCTAGAATAGGTGTGCGGGCGGGGACTAAGGGCTGATCGTTCTTTGGATCAAATATCTTGGCTATGGCTTGGAACGCCACGGTGTTTGATGTGTACTTTGAAAGTCCCTTGATGCCATTAACGATACGTTGATATTGCCCTGAATTTTCGACCAGCATACGTAAATAAGGAATGGCTCGCTCAGATGGATTCCTGACTAAGGCTTCCTGCTCGTATCTGGAAGCTATTCCTGTGGTAGTAATGGTCGACCATAAGTCGGCGAGGTGCTGTTCTAAGCGCAGCGAATCAAATGGAATAACAACAATTGATTGGCTACAATTCAACACTTTTCCAGGCCCTCTAATAATCTTATCAATTACGGCCTTCTTACGAATCTCAAAACGATAAGTGCCCGGCGAGTTGATCGCTACCCAGTCTTCTAACCACAAAACGTACTCCAAGCTGTCTGTGCTTCCGATTTCCTGCAAACCGACATACTTACTGTAAGAGACAATCTGAGATTCGATCGCAACACGGTGTTCAAGTAGGTTCCCCTGCTCATCGAAGCAATCTACCTCAAAAGTCTCGTCTCTACCAATGTCGTTCCAATAGGTGCCTATGGGGTCGTAGTATACGTCGATAGGCCGCTTTCCCTGGTTCCGTACATAGTATTTTACGGGAAGGGGTTGACCAATCATTATGGTGTCAGTAGGGAGATCAATAGTGCAGTAAAGTTGATCGAGTTGAGCGATGAGAAAACTGGTGGACAGTAATTGCACTAAGGTTGTTATGGCAATTGTCTTCATAACACTAAAAGAGATTGAGCTGCATATTTAACTAAGGGACTGAACATCTATGGTTTAACATAAAAAAAATATAACGAGAAGGGGTCGTAAATTCATGTGATCCGCGCGCTTTTTAGTACATTTACGCTGCGTGTAAACGCTAAAAACCCTTACAAATCTGGGCGGTCACCGCCAATAACTCTCCTTTACATTCCGATGCTTGCAAGCGCGGGTGCATTGCTGCACTTGTGTAAGTATATCCTTAGTAACGACCTACCGTAACAAGACGATTACGATTCTCTTGAATTGTATACTGGATTAGTGCATTTCCAGTGACTTAGACTAATAAGTTCGTCCTATGTTCGGTAAAACCATTGAACACTATGTATCGGATGACTACTCGTACCCTTAGTCTTCTTACTCTTTCTGTTTTTCTTCCGTATTTATTAAGCGCGCAAATGATTTGGCCTGGCGATATCAACAACAATGGTATCGTAAATGGTGTAGACTTCCTCTATTGGGGAGTAGCGAATCGATCTGCGGGCCCCGATCGACCAGATGGGGATACTACTTGGGAAGAACAAGCTATGGGCAACCCCTGGGCAGAGCAATTTCCAGAAAGCACCAATTATGCTTACGGTGATGCTAACGGTAATGGCCGAATCGATGCCAATGATGCCGATGTGCTAAGTCAAAATTTTGGTTTGGTTCACGGAACTCTTGATCCCGATGCCTTTCAAGGGCCAGCTCCCGGAAGTCTGTTTGATAGGCCAGAGATGAACTTCATTCCCAGTGATGAAGCAGTGGCATCTGATCAATCAGTACAGGTGATTATGTCCTTAGGAGAGGAAAGTCGCTTTTCCGAATTTTATGGACTGACCTTTAAGTTAAATTATCACCCTGGTATCCTGCAAGCTGAAGACGGTTTATTAGCTAGTCTTTATTCCGATTCTTTTTTCAATCCTGAAAATGCTAACGTAGCTGCTTTTGTCCAGAACAATAGTGCTGCGGGTTCTGCAACTATAACCTTGGTTCGTACCAATCAAGAGGATGTTGCTGGCGGAGGTAAATTGGCTCGATTCATTCTGAATTTCGCTGACCTAACTGTGCCTAACACTCCAAGTCAGCTCAACTTTACGATTAGCGATGTCATGGCTATCGATAGTGAGATGAATAGTGTGCTTATCGCTTCTTCCACTTTTGGTTTCACTGCTCTGGGTGCTTCTACTGGTGGATGTCCAAATACCATAAGCCCAGTTTGTGGCAGCGACGGTGTAACCTATCTGAATTCTTGCTATGCCGAGGCAGCTGGTGTTTATGATTATACGCCGGGTACTTGCTTTGATGATAGCTGTATCGATCCTACAGAGATTGACCCTAATGCAAACTGCCCAGCTGTCTATGAGCCGGTTTGTGGCTGTAATGACGTGACCTATCCTAACCAATGTGCAGCTGATGCAGCTGGTGTACAGAGCACCGTTCCTGGTCCCTGTGCTGATAACGACTGTTATGATCCACAGTACGTGGTAACCAGCGCAGGTACTTCTGTTGATACAGGTACGGGTGTGATTACAGTTGACTGCCCAACTGCCTACGATCCTGTATGTGGCTGTAATGGTGTTACCTACGCCAATGCTTGTATGGCCGAGGCTGCTGGTATTACGCTATATACTCCGGGTACATGTGAGAGTTCTTGTATCGATCCTTTTGAAATCGATCCTGATGCTGTTTGCCCATTGAACTACGATCCTGTATGTGGTTGTAATGGCGTAACCTACCCGAATGCCTGCCGCGCGGATGCAGCGGGGGTAACCAGTTATACCAGTGGCCCATGTAGTGGCACTTCAGCTTGGTGTGAAGAAGCTATTCCGATCCAATGTGGCGACTTCTTGCCGTATGAGACAACGGTAGGAGCAGGCAATAACATCTTGCAATATCCTGGTTGTACAAATACCACCTTCCTTGGTCCAGATCGAGTGTATGTTATTGAGAAGCAAACGGTGGGTGATTTACAAATAGGTCTGGAGATTTTAACTCCAGGAATGGACTTAGATCTATTCTTATTAGCTGATAACTGTAGCCAACTAACCTGTTTGGCTAAGAGTACGACTAGTAACAACAACACTAATAATGAAGGTATCGTCCTTGAAGATGCCCCTATCGGCACTTATTATATTGTTGTAGACGGACAATATGCACAATCTGAAGGAGCATTCCGACTGGAAGTAAGCTGTGGTTATCTCTACTGTGGGGATGCCGTCCAGTTACAATGTGGCGAAGTTTATTGGGGTACCAACTTATACGGTAATGATGATGTGTCTCTATATGGCTGTGACGGGAACGTCCTTAATGTGGAGAACAATGGCCCCGAAATAGTACACACTTTCACTACTACGGAGGATGGACCAGTAACCATCTCTATGGGCGGCCTGGAAGCGAACTTGGAACTTTTCCTCCTTCGTTCTTGTGATCGTGGTGATTGTATTGAGTACAGTCAGAACTCTGGTACAACAAATGAGTATATCAACGAGTATTTACCTGCGGGTACTTACTACGTAGTAGTTGACGGTTTCAATGGCGCTGTAAGCGGCTATGATTTATTAGTTGAATGTACGAGCGAATGCGATTTTGAGTTGGCTGACCTATCCGCAACTTCAAGTAGTTGTGGGCAGAGTACAGGTTCCATCCATATCGCTTCAAGTGGCGGTACGCCTAACTATTTGGTGACCTATAGCGGACCGATCAGTGGAAGCTTTACCACTAGTAGTAACTCATGTACGATCTACTATTTGCCTCCGGGTACATACACCATCACCAAGACCGATTCTCAGGGCTGTACGATTACAGGAACCGTGACGATCTTAGGTGGAGGTAACCTCTCGGCTACACTCACGCCTAATGATGCGATATGCATGACCGAAGGTTCCATCGATGTATCGATCCACAACGGTCAAGCACCATATCAGATATATGTAAATGGTCCTACTTCTGGTAATTTGACTGCGAATACAGACAATTTTAACCTAGGTAGTCTTGATCCAGGTGATTATACCATTCACATTACCGACGCTAATGGTTGTTCCATTTCACAGCAGGTGACGATCAACCACAGTAGTGGAAACTTCACCTGGACGTACACTGTAACTCCTGCAGACTGCGGCGGATATGGTGCGATCCATGTGCAAACTTATAATGGTGATCCTCCTTACAACATTCTTGTGAGTGGCCCAGTAAGTGGTGGAGCAACTGCGTATGCAAGCAGTTTCAATATTATTAATCTACCAGGTGGTACCTATCAGGTTACTATCGAAGATGATAATTGGTGTCAGATAACCCGTACTATCGTTATACCGGATGGTAATTTGGATGTAAGCGCTACGCCTTATCCTGGTGTGTGCGGAGAAAATGGCAGTATTGGGGTGTCTGTCGGAAACGGAAGTGCACCTTATTTGATTAGTTGGTCTGGCCCACAAAGTGGATCCGTCAGTACTAGCAGCTCTAACTATACTATTCCAAACTTACCAGCTGGCTACTACACCATTACGGTAGAAGATGACAATGGCTGTACTGACTATGAAACGGTAACCCTCACTACTGGTGAAGGTGGCGGATTGAGTATTAATGTCATTCCATTACCTGGGGGCTGTAGCCAAAATGGAGCACTTTGGATAGACATTTACAGTGGTAGTCCAGATTACACGATTACCTGGACAGGCCCTGAAAGTGGTACCCTGACTACTAGCGATGATGGATTGGATATTGGCAATCTACCGTGCGGTACCTATTACGTAGTAATTACGGATAGCAATGGTTGTAGTGGTAGTCAGACCGTTGAAATTGGAGGCTGCGATGAGATTGATGTAGACCTCACACCAGAGAATGGTATATGCGGCCAACCAGGTTCTGTGTTAGTGACCATTAACGGTGGATCACCGACCTACGTGGTATCCTGGACTGGTCCTCAAAGTGGCCAGACTTCGACAGCAACGAATGTGTTGAACATTCCAAACCTGCCAGCAGGAACCTACTCCGTACAAGTAACCGATGCCAATGGCTGTACAGATTACGCCGTAACGCAAGTGATCACTGCAGAGTCTAACTTGCAAATCACCACAAGCGTTTCTGAAGCGGTATGTGGTGCCGGTGGAACGATTGGAGTGAACCTAAGCGGCGGTGTCGGGCCGTACCAAATCAGCTGGACGGGACCTGAATCTGGAAGTATCACAACACCGAATCCTTCGACCACCATTGGTGATTTGACGGCTGGTGTTTATACTATTTACGCAGTAGATGCAAACGGTTGTTCAGCAACTGCTAGTGAAGAAATCCTCAACCTTGGCACTGATTTGGAGATCAGCCTGGTGGGCAATAATGGTATATGTACTGACTTCGGTAACATTGGTATCTACATCGCTAATGGCACGGCTCCATACCTCGTTTCTTGGAGCGGACCACTTAATGGCAGCGCTAGTACCAGTAGCAATGTGTATCAATTAGACAATACGCCAGCAGGTACCTATACAGTAGTAGTGACTGATGCGAATGGCTGTAGCACTTCTGGAACGGTTACCGTAAGTGTTGAGAATAACCTGATTGCTACCGTTTCCCCGATTGATGGGCTTTGTGGCAGCACGGGCACTATTATTGTGAATATTGCCGAAGGAAGTCCGAATTATACCATCAGTTGGACGGGGCCACAATCAGGCAGTGTTACGATAGTCGGTAATCAGTATGCTATTACTAGTTTGCCATCAGGTGCTTATACCGTTGTAATTACGGACAGCAACGGTTGTACGCGTACACTGACCACAGTGGTGAATAACAGCAATGGTGGTTTAGAGATAACAACGGCATTGATCTACAATATCTGTGGTCAGTACAACACAATCTGGGTGGATATTGTAGGTGGTACTCCTCCATACACAGTGACGTGGGTGGGTACAGAAACTGGCTCCGGTAGTACCAATACACAAGGATTTGAGATCATGGACCTACCTCCAGGTACCTACAAGGTAACGGTGGTTGATGTGAATGGCTGTATGGATATGGAGCAGGATATTATCATTTATCCTAGTCCAATAGATCTGTTTGACGCCACACCAATAAGTGGAATTTGTGGAGAAGATGGAAGTATCCAAATCAATATTGATGGTGGTACGGAACCATATGTTTTGAACTGGAACGGACCAGTGAGTGGTACTCAGACCTACGCTAACGGTGGTACCTATGTACTGGATGATCTGCCAGGTGGAACTTACGTTCTGACGCTTACAGATTCTAACGGTTGTACAGAGACAGAGACGGTGGTAGTGGATACCGGAAGTACGGTAGAGATCATTACTGCATTGATCTACAATGAGTGCGGCCAGTACAATACGATTTGGGTAGACATTGTGGGTGGTACACCACCTTATGTCATCACTTGGGTGGGGCCAGAGAATGGTTCTGCGACTACGACTACTCAAGGCTATGAAATAGAAGATCTGCCACCAGGTACTTATAAAGTGACCGTAGTAGATGCGAATGGCTGTATGGATATGGAACAGGATATTATTATCTATCCTTCACCAGTGGACATCTTCACTGCTACGCCTAACCCAGGTATCTGTGGTGATGATGGAAGCATTACGGTAGATATATTCGGCGGTACTGGACCTTATGTGCTCAACTGGACTGGTCCGACGAGTGGTTCACAGACGTACGCCACAAGTGGAACGTACCTATTAGACAACCTACCAGCTGGCACTTATACCCTGACTTTGACTGATGCCAACGGCTGTACAGAAATTGAAACAGTGACGGTGACGGTAAGTGGCAGTACTGTAGAAATAACTACGGCTCTGATCTATAATGAGTGTGGCCAATACAACACGATCTGGGTAGATATTATTGGTGGAACACCACCATATATCATCACTTGGACAGGAGGTGAGAATGGTTCGGCTACGACTACTACGCAGGGTTACGAGATTGAAGACCTACCGCCAGGTACTTACAAAGTGACTGTCATCGACGTGAATGGCTGTATGGATATGGAACAGGATATCATTATTTATCCTGCACCTATTAACCTATTTACAGCAACGCCGATCAATGCTACCTGCGCTGGCCCTGGAAGTATTGTTGTTAATGTCCTGGAAGGAACAGCTCCTTACAGTTTGACTTGGACCGGCCCACAAAATGGTAACACCAGTTTTGCTGGGGACACCTATACAATTACCAACCTACCTGCAGGCACCTACACGCTAACGCTTACAGATGTGAATGGCTGTGCAGAAGTAGAGGTTGTTACAGTCACAGAGGCAGAAGATGAGGTAGATCTGACGGCTACGGGCAACGTGGGTGATTGTATTTCTGATGGTTCTATCACTACACAGACCATCGGAGGTGATGGCTCTTACACCCTAGTATGGACGGGCCCTGAAAGTGGATCGACTACAATAATTGGCAATGCGCCTTATCAGATTCCTGACCTAATGCCAGGAACCTACACCATTACTGTAGATGATGGTAATGGCTGTGATGATATGGAGACCGTTGTCTTGCCAGATCCAGAGAGTGGCTTTGTGATTGGTGTCATTCCTTACCCTGGTTTCTGTGGTGATTTGGGTCAAATTGTCGTGAATATCGGCGGTGGAGATGCACCATATTTGGTAAGCTGGACTGGTCCGCAGTCGGGTAGCCTTACAACCAATAGTAGCAGCGTAACGATCCCAGATCTTGTGTCTGGAACTTATACCGTTACGGTAAGCAGTGGAGACTGTTCTGATACCGGTTCTACATCCTTGATGAATCAAGGCAACTCTTTGACGATTTCTGCGGATCCACAGGATGGAAACTGCCTTAACCCTGCAAGCTTTGTCTTGACCTTCGGTGGAGGTACTGGCCCGTACCTGTTAAGCTGGAATGGCCCAGTAAATGGCTCGGTGCAGGTTAATGGAAATAGCTATGTACTGAATGATGTGCCAACTGGGTTCTACAACTTTACCCTTACTGACGCTAATAACTGTAGCATAGCCACTATTGGTTCGGTTGGCAACAGCAGTATTGACATGGACTTGGTGGGTACTAATGGAATATGTGGTGACAATGCATCTATTACTGTTACAATCACAGGTGGTACGGCGCCATACAACATTAGCTGGTACGGCGAGGTAGAAGGATTTGTGACGACCAACAGTTCGGTCTATACTATAGAGCCTCTTCCTGGAAGTCCTTATATCATTACGGTAGTGGATGCCAATGGATGTACAGCCACCGACAACATTACGTTAGAAAGTGGCCCTACTGATTTTGAGGTGGTGCATAGTGTAAGCAATAATGGTTGTGGAGCACTGAATAACATCTGGATGGACTTCTTCAATGGAGTTGGTCCGTACACCGTTCAGTGGATTGGTCCAACCTCAGGTACTGTTACTACCAATAACCCTTACTACGACATTGAGAATGCAGCATCGGGCGTATACATCATCATTGTTACGGACGGCAACAACTGTGTGGATGTACAGTGGGTAGAGGTGATCAATATCCAGAATACGCTTCAGGTCAATTTTGTACCGTATGATGGATCTTGCGGTGGACCAGCAAGCATCGGTGTATACATCGATGGAGGAACACCTTGGTATACCATTGCCTGGAACCTAGGCAGTACACCTGAAGGTGAGGTCGATATCAACTCGAACCACTACACTATTGATGATTTGGAAGCCGGCACGTACTATGTGCGTGTAACGGATGCTGATGGCTGTCAGCAAACAGCGAATGTGACGGTGGCCACTCCGGATAATGTTCTGCAAGTAGATCCAACTGTGGTCGGGCCTGGTTGTAGCACCTTGGGGTCGATCGGATTACTCTTTGGCGAAGGCCAAGCACCTTTTGATATTACTTGGTCAGGAACAGCTTCTGGCTCTGCTACTTCAAATAACACGAGTTATGTCATCGGTGGACTAAACGGTGGTAACTACAGTGTGAACGTTACGGATGCGAATGGTTGTTCGAATACTTTGTATCTAATTGTTCCAGGATCTACTCCTGGCAACTTAGTAGCAGGTTTCACCTACACCATTGACGGACCTACCGTAACCTTTGAAAACCAGTCAAGCAATGGTTGGTACAACTGGCAGTTTGGTGACGGTGCCTCTTCTGGAGTTACTAACCCCGTTTATAACTATCTGCTGCCTGGTACGTACGAAGTATGTCTGACGGTGAGCGGAACCTGCGGTTCGGAAACGCACTGTGAGTTTATCACAATCACTGGGCAGAGTAATCAGGCTATCCTCGATATTGGTGAGACGGAAGGTGGTCCTAACGCCACGGTGCTAGTACCAGTGACTATTAACAATGTAGATGACTTAATATCTCTAGCGGGTACTATTGAGGTAATGAATGAGGAAGTTGCTATTATCACAGGTGTGACCAATGCAGCTATTGCACCACAGTACAATGTTTCGAACAATACCTTTAGCTACTACAACAATAGTGGTGATGGTATTGATATTGGTGGTGAAGTAACCTTGTTCTATCTGAATGTCCTACTCCTTGGCGATGCGGGCGAGAGCACTATTCTGAAGTTTATCCAGACGCCATTACCTGTGGAAGTGGGAGCAATTGTGGATGGTATTCCAGGAACAGTACCGTACAGCCTATCGATGGGCTCTGCTAGTATTGTTAATATGGCAGCGCTTAATGGCCAGCTCTCTACTTACTGGAGTGAAGGTATCATGGACGCAGCAGTAACGATTTCAGGACCTGGATATGAGGAGACGATGATGACGAACGAAAGCGGTGTCTACAACTTGCCTGACTTGAACCCAGGTATGGAATACACTGTGAGTGCTGAAAAGAATGCGGATGCGACTAATGGATTGTCTACCTATGCATTATTCATTGGTCAGCGCTTCTTGTTGGGTATGAACCCACCACAGATTACTTCACCATATCAGGTTATCGCCGGTGATGCTAACTGTAATGACGCATTTACCACGCTAGACTTGTTCTTGATTCAGCGCTTGATCATCGGAGCTCAGACAGAGTTTGACAATTGTCCTTCTTGGGTCTTTGTAACGGAAGGTCAGGATATGCCAGGCGATTTTGATGCCTACAATGTCTTCCCGTACGAGTCGACTAATACGATGATGCTAATGGAGGCAGAGACTGCCAACTTTGTGGGTGTGAAAGTAGGAGACATCCTAGGGCAAGCGAATCCAAGCAACTTTGGTGGCGAGGATGAAGGCCGGAATTTGGATCCACTACCGTTCGTAGCAGAAAACCCAGCTGTACAAGCTGGAGAAGAAGTGACCTTATACTTCCGTAGCGATGCCTTCCAGGATATGGTGAGCTACCAGTTCGGTGTGGAGTTCGCAACGGGCCAGTTGGAGTTCGTTGAATTCTTACCGGCAGAGGAAGAACCATTCCAGACCGTTGTTGCGGGTGATTCGGATGCTGCCAATGGTAAGCTACGCCTCAGTTGGTTCAGCTTGGATGGTAACGGCCACAGTGCGTCATCCGCTACACCATTATTTGGCTTGAAGTTCCGTGCGTTGAGTAACATCACAGATTGGAACGGTCTGGTGCGAGTTGATCCGAATGGCATGCTGCCAGAGGCATACAATAGCACCGATGATGCCTTTGAGCCAGAGCTGCAGTTTGGAGGAACAGTAACCAGCACGATCGATCAGACCGCTAAGGCCTTCCGATTGGATCAGAACAACCCGAATCCATTTGGTGGTAGAACAACGATTGATTTCTACTTGCCAGAAGCGGGTCTAACGATCTTCACAATTCGTGATGCTTACGGAAAACTGATCTGGCAGCAGCAGAAGGATTATGGTGCTGGTGAACAGCGCCTACGCCTAGACGAACTGACACTACCGGCAGGTGTATACTATTATACACTACAAGCCGGTAAACAGACAGCGACCCGCTCGATGGTAGTGGTGCGGCCATAACGAAAGTAACTGAAAGATAAGACGAGGCTCTTTTGCGAAATAAAGTGAAAGGGCCTCGTTTTAGTTAGAGAGGAGAACTAATATGATTGATTTTGTGGCTGGGAGGAAGTAAGGGGGCATACCGCCTTCGGCGGGCCCACCCTCGCCAAGACCGGGACATGACCATCACCGCCCAAGCGGATACTGGCATGGGATTCACACCCTCAGTAAGAACCATTTCCTACTAAGGCCATCATAATCCTATGTTGAGTAGAAAAACTGGGAAATGTGTCTCTGATGATTCCGCTGCGGAGCGCCCAAGCTAGCGAAGGAATAAAGCCTCTGAATATTAGCTTTTCTGTTTACTCAAAAACCAATATCGTCTTTTTTGTTTTTAAATTCAAGATTTTGCTACTATAATTTAGAAAATGCTTTCGGTATTTTTGTGTTATCGAATTGTTGATCATCCCAAAACTATGAAACTACACTTGCTGAAAGCAGGAGTTAACACCCGTCATTGGCGGTCTCTTTTCTTCCTCCTGTTCTTCCCCTTCCTTCTGAGTGCCCAGAGCCTGCAGCTTAGTCTGCCCTCCCTTACTGTACCAGATGGTACAACCGTTACAATGCCAGTCACTGTTGCGGGTTTTGATAGTATTGTAAGCTTGCAGGTATCCATTAACTGGAATACTGCCGTAGCCACTTATGTGGATTTTGAATTGGATGCATTACCTCTATTAGCGATTGGCGATTTTCAAGCAGATCAAGGAGAATTGCGCCTTAGTTGGTTTGATAATACCGGTAATGGTCGCACTCTTCCAGATGGTACTGTTATCGCCAACCTTCGGTTTACTGCCATGGGAGAAGCGGGTGAATTTACTGATGTAGACTTTACAGGGATGCCGCTTGAAATCCAGGTGTTTCGTGCTACCGGGGTGCCCAATATCTTTGACCCGGTCGACTTCGATCCGAACCAGGGTCGGATCGCTATTGAAGCGCCGCTCGGATTCAATATCTCCAGCAATGATGTGAGTTGCTTCGGCGAAGCTGACGGGAATGCCCTTGTTAGCCTGGACGTGAATCCTGATGAATATACATTGACTTGGACTGGTCCAGATGGGTTTATGGCTACCGGCCTCATGCTGAGTAACCTGAGCGGTGGACTGTATCAACTCACTATTACCGATAATGATGGTGCTGTCGTCTTCACCTATGACCTAACCATTGGCGAAGCTACCAGCGCCTTAGCACTAGAAACCTTATTGATTACCGATGCTGAATGTGAGGCCCCAACAGGTTCGTTGATCAGTGAAGCAACTGGAGGAACGCCGCCTTATCAATACCTATTAAATGGCTTTAGTAATGAAACGGGCGACTACCAGGGCCTGGCGACTGGCAATTATCAATTACAAGTTATTGATGCAGCAGATTGCTCTATCACTATTGATACGATGGTTACGGCACCTGATGCGCCCGTGATCGACCTTCCAAGTACACTAGATCTTTGTGAGGATACGCTGACCATAAGTGCTGGTGCTGAGGGTACGTATGAATGGTCTACTGGAGCTACAACGGAAAGTATAGTCGTCAATACCGCAGGTACGTATGGTCTCACTGTTACGAATGCATCGAATTGCAGTGCTACTGCCAGTGTAGAGGTCATACCTGGCGTTGTACCAATTGCTTCATTAGACAATGACTTTCTAGAAACTTGCCCAGGAGATAGTCTTCAGCTTTCAGTAAGCGGTGGAGATAGCTATACCTGGCTAATGGGGCAGGGGACATTGACTACTACTGATATTTCAAACCCGATGGCTTTCCCTGATACGACTACGCAGTATCAAGTAGAAGTGGCCAATAGCTGTGGTGCGGACACCTTGGATTTTTCACTCTTGGTTTATGAAACTCTAGCTTCTGCAGGGCCGGATACATGTATCGCACCTGGAGATGCTGCTCAGCTTATGGCCATCGGCGGAATATTCTATGACTGGGCAGATAGTCCTTTCCCTGTTAGTGATCCGGGGATAGGAAACCCAATGGTTAGCCCGGAAGACAGTACTACCTATACCGTTACCATCACAGATATTAATGGTTGTGTGACGATTGATGAGGTAACGGTCCTCGTCGCCAATGATCCCGTCACGAGTATCATTCCCTATAACTTGATCACGCCCAATGACGACGGCTTCAATGATGCCTTGGAGTTTGGGGAAATCAGCAAATTCGGTGCTAACTCGCTGAAGGTGTATAATCGTTGGGGGGATCTGATCTATCAGAAACTCAACTATCAATCGGATGAAGACCGTTTCACCGGCCTTTTCAATGGGAAACGATTACCCGCCGGCAACTATTTCTATGTTCTCGCCTTTCGCCAAGGTGAGATTCGACAAACCCTAACCCTTGTTTGGGAATAGGCCCGGCCCTATTCTTACAAAGTTGAAATTATGAACTCAATTGATATTAGGTTGCTTGCACTTCGTTCCTTGATATGGATGATTGGTATGTTTACCTGTCTCACCCTCGTGCAAGCACAGCAGTTACCTGCACGGAGCCCTTTTGTCCCAAATAACTTCCTGTGGAACCCAGCTATGACTGCGGTAGAGCATTTTTGGGAGCTTGGTGTGACACATCAGCAAGAATGGGTGGGCTTTGAAGATGCTCCGCAGACCACCACCATTTATGGTCAGTACCCCTTTCAAAAGCAAAACTTTAGTATGGGCGGTTTCTTGTCGCTAGATGAGATCGCACCGGTTCGTAATAATACTCTGGGTATTACCTATGCTTACAAATTAGGCTTTGGTCCGCGCCGTGGTAGACGCCGGGGAGGTCCACGTCGAGAAGCACAGCTGTCGCTAGGACTGATGGTAGCTATGCAGCAGGTGTTTATTGATGGTGGTGACTATTTGGTTAGGGATGTAGGAGACCCATTGCAGCCAGTGGGTGAGTTAAATGAGTTTGCTCCAAATGTAGGCCTAGGGGTATTCTTTGCTTCGCGCCCCACAGGCCCGCAAGACCAAAGCTTCTTCTACGCTGGTGCTGGTACTAATCAAATCCTTCCACAGGATATCACGTTCAGAGAAACCTTACCGACGGGTAATTTACAACGAGCATTTCATGGCAATGCCACCATCGGTTACCGCTCCTATGGTAACGCACTGATTATTGAGCCTTCCCTCTGGCTGAATGTAGCCGGAGAGAATATTGCTAATAGCCAATTCAACTTGCACATCGAAAATCCTAAGGCATTTTGGGGAGGCTTGAGTTATAGTCTCAATCAAACGTTGGCTGTACAGTTGGGATATCTGCTACCTGGAGGATTTACCGAAGACGATACGATTCGGATGGGACTGCTTGGCTCCTTCAATATGGGTGGTTTCGGAGCCTCACGTGGCCTCGGTTATGGTTTCTACCTAGCCTACCGCACCGGAGCATAAACTCAGGTCAAACACTAACCGTTCCCGAGCGTCCCCTGACGCGAAGAAGATGATTTCCAACTAACCCAACTAACCCAACTAACTCAACTAATCTAACTACCCCCCTAAGGAATCTTCACCACAAACCTGCTATTTAGCCTATTATTAGCCTTCACAATCAGGTTGTAGCTTCCGGGCGGCGCCTTGCTCAGATCGAGCGATTTCTTATATGGCCCCGGTGTCTGTGCCTTATACTCTAGGCGTGCCATTTCCTGCATCTGGTTATTGATGAGGATGATTTGTACTTGGGATAATTCCGTAAGGTTGTAATCAATATGCACGTTGCCGTTGGCGTCTGGCGAGATATCTTGAATCCCTCCAGGATTATTTTGAGCAATTGCCCCCGGAGCGCCCTGCTGTGGTCTTGGACGTGCATTCGGATTCATGATTCGTACGACATCTCCTTCTTTCGGGCTCCAAATCACGAGGCCATAAGGTGGTTCGAAAATATTGTCAGGCGATACTTCAGCGACTCGAGTGGAGCCTTCTGTTTTGATCGTACGTACTTCGATTTTATCTCTATCGACAAAGATCCACTTGAACTGATTGAAGCGTCCATAGCTTCTTGTCCAGGGCTTAGGATCGTCATTAGCTCTTAAGGGAGCTCCCCAGCCACCTTCTCCCATGTAGATGGTTCCTCTGAGGTCATCACGAATGAAACCTTCATGGCTGCCAGCTTCTCTACTAGGACGAATAGGCCAAGTTGTCTTAACCACGTGTGCATCGGACTCCATCACGAGCTGCACCTTGTACTTATGAAAGAGGGTAGCCCACTGAACGATGAGTTCTTCTCGTTCTTGCTTAGCGGCATTGTGCGGACGGATGGCCTGATGATATTGCGCCATGCGCCAGATTGCACGTTGGTTAGCTTGTAGGTCTCGACCCAGCCAATCGCGTTGCTCTCCGCCGCCTGGTATCTGAGTATTCAAAGTATATAGTCGAAGGAGATTACCACCTAAGCTTAGCGCGTAGTACACATTCGGGCTTGGTACATCAAAACAGTTGACCAGTGTGGCATTATTTGCCTCGTGGTTACCCCGCGCAGGTATGATTGGAAATACGCGGCCATCACTTCCGATGGTGAGTTGCCAATCGTCGAACCATTCCCTCCATTCCTGGTCGGAGTCGTCGTCGGTCATGTCGCCACCGAACATTACACAGTGAGGTCGTAGTTTACTTACTAACCGATTGGCATCGCAACGTGCCATCCGGTGGTTGCGCGAATCACTACCCGCAATAATGGAGAGTCGTTGACTAGCGTCGCCAGGAGCAGTTTTGAAAGAATAGCGCTTGCTAACACCTTCCGTGTCTTGTACTATAAAGTAGTAGACGGTGTTAGGTTCCAAGCCCTCAAGACGAACAAATACATTGTTCATGGCCTTGTGTTGGTTGGCCCAGGTTGGAGGAGCTTGAAAGCGATAGGAACCAGCGTTCTGGCCGTGGTCCGTTTTGTCGTAATATAAAATTGGTCTACCGCCGGTTACTTGATCCCAACCAATGACCATGCTTGTGGCAGGATCACTTCGCCAAGTGGCACGCAAGCGATCAATTCGAGCGTGGCCTTCGCTCGGAATGAGCACCCCGAGAATAAACAGCAAAAGACTGTGAAAAAACAAATCTTTAAGTGTGGGTGCCGTTTGCGGCATAGACCGATAGGTTTTGGTTGGTTAAAAATCAAAAACAGCCAGAACTCGAATGAAGTTTGCAAAGCTAAAGAACAATGTTTGCAATTTGTAAATAAACGCTGATCTGACTTCCTTCAGCACCATTATAAAGGCATGGCCAAGGCAAAATATTGTACCTTCGTGCCTTATTTATGTTATTCTTAATTTTCCTTCTTTGACAAATTTTCTGGAGTGGCCCAAAATGCAATGAAAATCTAACGATTGCAACTGTGATTTTCATTTTGATGGTCCCGCAACATAAGATTTATCAAGGAGTTTGAATCCCTTATAATCACGACTAGCAAAATGGCTACGGATACCCAGCTTTTTGATCTCATCCAAAAAGAAAAAGAACGCCAACTTAAAGGCGTAGAACTCATTGCTTCCGAAAACTTCACCAGCACGGCAGTAATGCGTGCCATGGGTAGTGTTTTGACGAACAAATATGCCGAAGGTTACCCTGGTCGCCGCTATTACGGTGGCTGTGAGGTGGTCGATGAGGTAGAGCGTCTGGCTATTGCCCGCTTGAAAGAGCTCTTTGGTGCCGAGTATGCTAACGTACAACCTCACTCTGGTGCACAAGCAAATGCCGCTGTATTTCTAGCGGTTCTGCAACCAGGTGATACTATTCTAGGATTTGACTTGGCCCACGGTGGACACTTGTCACATGGTTCTCCAGTTAACTTCAGTGGTAAAGTTTATAAGCCTCATTTTTATGGTGTAGAAGAGGATACAGGGCTGATTGATATGGATAAAGTGGCAGCTAAGGCTCGTGAAGTGAAGCCCAAACTGATCATTTGTGGTGCGTCTGCCTACTCTCGTGATTGGGATTATGTGCGTTTCCGCGAAATAGCTGATGAGGTAGGAGCACTACTACTAGCTGACATCGCTCACCCTGCAGGCTTGATTGCAACGGGTCTCTTGAATGATCCACTACAGCATTGTCATATTGTTACTTCTACCACCCACAAGACACTTCGTGGACCACGTGGTGGTATCATCATGATGGGTAAGAATTTCGATAACCCTTGGGGGCGTACTACCAGAAAAGGTAACCCATTGAAAATGTCAGCTGTGCTGAATAGCGGAGTTTTCCCAGGTATGCAAGGTGGCCCACTAGAGCACGTAATTGCTGCAAAAGCGGTTGCTTTTGGTGAGTGTCTACAACCAAGTTTCAAAGATTACGGACAACAGGTGATTAAGAATGCCCAGGTAATGGCGCAGGCTTTTGTAGACCGTGGCTATAAGATTATCAGCGGTGGTACGAACAACCACCTCATGTTGATCGACTTGCGCTCTAAAGGAGTGACCGGTAAGATAGCAGAAGCAGCGCTTGGCGAGGCAGATATCACGGTGAACAAGAACATGGTACCATTCGATACAGAATCACCCATGGTGACTAGCGGTATTCGTGTTGGTACAGCGGCAGTAACGACTCGTGGCTTTATGGAAGATGACTGCCTACAAACAGTTGAATGGATCGATGCAGTGCTCAGTAATCCTGAGGATAGCACTCAGATTGCCAAAGTACGTGAGGCAATTAATATGCACATGGCGAAATTCCCATTGTTCGCGGGAGAAGCTGTTGAGACATAGCACTAAGCAATAGAAAAAACAAAGCCGCTGTGATTCCATATCGCAGCGGCTTTGTCATTTTATCCTTCTATGAAGTCAGTCGGAGGTGTAAACACTTCTCCTGTTTCTTTGAGCATTTGTATGTTGCTGAGTTGAGCTTCACCAAGCTGGTCAGTTAGACCTTGATCGGCTTGCCAGCCCCAGAATTTCCAAGCAGTGGCAATTGGAATACCTTGCACGGCCTCGTATTTCAGGTATTCGATAGCGTGTGGATCTTTTTCTGCTTCTTCCTGGCTCTGGCCAGCGGTAACGATATATGCGGCTACTTGCAATAGCTCACTTTCCTCATCCGCATACACGACATACCAATCATCAGGAGCATCACCCGTGCCAGGCTCGAAACTTAGTTTGTGGGTGAGGTAATTCTCCCCATTCATGCTTTTGTCTGGGTAGTCGTTCCAAACAGTGCCCGGATCATTGAGCTTGTATGGAAGCATGAAAAAGTAAGGCCAGGTATATGCGGAGAAACGAGTACCTGCTACGTTCTCAGTATCGGGAGCAAAGTAAATCTTATCGTCTTGGAAGTAGATCTTCTTTCCTTCTTTAGTAGCAATAAGCCCTTGACGGGAATCAGTACTAAGCGTTAATGTACCATTCAGGCGTTCGCGACCACCGAAGAAAAGCTGGATGTCAAATTGAATGGCCTCATATGCTTTAAAGGCATCTTTAGCATGCGCCTGCTCAACGCTTTCTGCAAACCCTGCGGGCTGCTCCGTTTCAGGCATAGTAGCTACTTCAGCCATAGCTTTATCAGCGGTCTCGTTGGTGCCTTCTGGGCCACATGCCGTGATGGCAAATAGGCCACTCAGGATGAATAAATAGGAAACAATTCTCATGATGTATTTTGGTTTTGCGCTTTGTGTGATTTTGATGAATTGGCGATGAATCCTTGTCTATCGACGCAGATCATAAAATACGCCGAAGGAGTAGGATGGTGCTGCTGCGATAATCTCTCCGCGGAACGCCCCGGCCATCGATGCAGAAATACCCCAGCGATCCGTTAAGTAATAGTTCGCTTCGAGCGCAACACCCGCAAACTCTGTATTGTTTGCAAAAATGCTGGTATTAGTGGTATTGGCTGCAGTATCTCCGTTTTTGAAAGACTCCACGGTGTTGAGTCGGCCGATGAGCCAGAATTTACTTTCCATCAATCCAATTCCCCATTCTAGTCCATAACGTAGTTCTTCCGAAAAGCCTTTAGTACGGTGATTGATGCCCAAGTATCCACTTACGTAGCTGTTGGTGTTCCGGCCTAGCTTAAAGCTGGTACCTCCGTCTATTTGTAGAATCTGATTGAACTCTCCGTCACCAGTTTGTAGGTTGCCTTGTGTGCCGCCGCCAACCTTTCCGGTAGGTAGTCCTAGGGTAAGCGTTACCGCCAGCGGGAACCGATTCCCAGGTGCCGTGAGGCCGTACTTGAGGCTTATGTCAATGTCTCCAATAGTATTAATGGCTTCGCCCGCCTGGAGTGTTTCACCCGTTGTATTAGAAACAAGATTGTTCATGTAGTTTCGACTGAACAAATTGGCGTTCACTATACCCGTAAAACGATCTGTGATGCCGTACTCGCCGTAAAAACTGGTGTTAAAGATGCCGGTGGTAACATTGGGGTCGATCCTGCCTTCATCCGTATAATGCTGGTCAAAGACGATCCACCATTCTGATAACTTGAAGAAGCCATTGCCAGCTGCTTGCGGCCAGGGGCCACCTGCTTGTACTTGTAAGGAAAGGAGTATGCTGGCGGTGATCAGGAAAATTTGCTTTTTCATGGTTTTGGTTTTGTGTGGGGAGTTATTCGATCAGTCCATCGCCGACTTTCACTGTGAAGGGCTTGCAGAAATACAGCAGGTAATTGTAGGTATTGATGTTCACATTCGGGATGGTATAGGAGTGGGCTCCTTCAAAAACTTGCACAGGACCTACTTCAAGGGCATTGGCAATGGTGGTAGGGTTATTAGTGAGGTACAAATACAAGCCAGGTAATGCACTGGAGGCTACGTAGTCATCCGCGATTTCTATTAGCAGGTCATTATCTACTTGCTCAATGGTGAAGTTGCCTTCAAGCTGGTAGAAGGTAGTCGTTTGTATTACTCCACTGCGCTCAATGGCTTGGGCTACGGTCTCTTCGCCAGTGTGAACTTCTACTTCATCTCTTACCAAGGTGGTGCCATCACTGAAGCTAGCGCTAATGGTGGCAGACCCAGTTTGCAAAGCACTAGCCAGCCCATTATTGTCGATACTGATGACATCCGGTGCGCTACTTTCCCAGAGGATATCTACCAGCTCAGCTACGCCGACATTGTTTAGGTAAACCGCTTCGAATTGGTAACTGCTATCAATAGCAATGGTATCCACAGCGCGAGAAATACGCACCTCTGGATCGACGGTGTCAAAAACGATGTCGTCTTGGATACAAGCAGTTAGGGTTAGGGCAGATAGTAGGGTAATGCAGAAGTATTTCATGGTCATTTGGTTTAGTGGTTAATAGCAGTCGAATAATTAATTCCCGAGTTAGCTTCGCTGCTACTTCGTGGTCAGAATTTTGGCGCAGAATTAAGCGACTGTTTAAGGAGCTTATTCAAGCCAAAAGGCTGAATGAAAAGAGGGAGATTAATTTTTGACGAGCACTATCAAGTGGGCCGAGGCTGTAAAAAAGAATCCTCCTCCAGCGGACTGAAAGAGGACTCGTTTACACTCCTGATCACACTATATCGTTGCAGCTTCTAGTTCTGCAGCGGCAGGGAAATCCACTGGGATTTGCGTTACGCCGTGCAAAAAGTTGCTGATAATTTTGTCACCGATCACAACTAGGATATCTACCAGGTTGCCTTTGTCGTAGCCGGCAGCCAATAGATTCTCTACACTTTCAGAAGTAGGCTTACCGCGCTGGATAGTCGTGTCCTTAACGAAGCGGGCCAATGCATCTAGTTTGTTGTCAAAAGAAGCAGCGCCGGTACTAAGCTCTAGGATTTGCTCCTCGGTGAAGCCGTTCATTTTTCCTAGGGCAGTGTGGGCCGCCAAGCAGTAAGCACAGTCATTTACTTGGCTTACTACCAGATTGATTACCTCACGTTCTTTTGCCTTAAGGCTGCTTTTGCGGTTTTGTAGGGTCAAGTAGTCGCCAAGGGCGGTGTCGCTGTAGGCAAAGGTGGCATATAGGTTAGGTACGAAGCCCAAGCCTTTTTCTAGTTGGTCAAAGATCGCTTGGTTGTTTGGGGATACTTGTTCGCGGGTTGGAACTTGAAAAGCACTCATGTTATGTTTTGGTTTTTTTGATTAAAGACTGTTTTCAAATCTTACGCTACAAAGGTGCAGCCCCAAACAAGGGAAGTGTTAGGATGATTTTCCTGGCAACTTGTACAAATTTCCCCTAGCATGCATGAAATGAGTAATGGAACCGATTTAGGCGTCCTGACTGAGACAATTACACTGTCGGCCAATGACAGTTCAGTTCTGCCCACGAGCGTGAGCGAGTCCCCTGCGACTGTGATGAGCTACCCCCGCGAACGCAGTGAGCCTTAAAACAACAATTGTACGACCGTACCTTCCCCTTCCACAGACTGCACTTCGATAGAGCCTTTGTGCATGCGGATAATTTGACGGGATAAACTTAGACCGATCCCAGAGCCAGTAGGCTTGGTGGTGAAGAAGGGAACGAAGATTTGTTCCAGCTGTTCGGCTGGAATGCCAGGACCATTATCGGCTACCTGGAGTATACCCTGACCTTGTTTATTGCGATTGACGTGTAAATGGATAACGCCATCCTCCCTTTCTGCTAAAGCATCGAGGGCGTTTTTGGTAATGTTAATCACGACCTGCTCTAAGAGATGTGGGTCAGCTTGAAGAATGACATCAGCAGGGTATTGGTGGAGTTGAAGTTGTATGCCTTGCTCTTCGGCTTTAGGGCCATATAACTTAGCCACCTGCTCCATGAGTTGATTGGCGGATACCTCGCGGAAGTTAGGCGGTGGAATTCGAGTAAGGCTTCTGTACGTTTCCGTGAACGCTAGCAGCCCCTCACCGCGCCGCTGAATGACTCTTACCGATTGCCGCACATCATCTAATGTTTGGGCATCAGGAGTATCACTCTCTTCCAACATGGCGTCAATAGTGCCACTTAAAGAGGTGATTGGAGCAACGGAGTTCATGATCTCGTGGGTCAGAATACGGATCAATTTCTGCCAGGCCACTAGCTCCTGCTCTTCCAATTCGTTTTGGATGTTCTTAATACTTACCAAGAAGAGGCGCTCGTCCTGCAGGCGGAGTTCGCTGGTTAGGACCGCTAATTGTAATAGGCGGTTCTCTACCGTAATCTTTACCAGATCGCGTTTTCCCTCCCGGCTGGCTTTGATGGCTTCTAATAACTTGGCATCTACCTGCTCCAGACTATCAATGTGCAGCAGGAAGGATTTGTGCAGCATGCGCTGCAGGGCTTTGTTCATCAGCCTTACCTCTCCTGCTTCATTATAGCACAAGAGGCCCACTTCTATCTGCTCAACGATAGTTTGCAGAAATTGGTGATTAGCCTCCTTGTCCGCTCGCACCTCCTGAAACTTTCGGTTAATGAGGTTAAAAGCATCGTAGAGTTCTCCGAAAGAGGCACCGCGGTGCGCAGCGGAAGACGTAGCGGTAAAATCGTTGTACTTGATTGAAGTGAGGAAGCCAACGAGGTCTCGGTTCGTTTGATCAACCAAATAGACGATAGAGACCAAGCTGCCCAGCGCGAGTAATCCGGATAGGAACGCCAGCAGAGAATTATCATCCCAGGAAGCCAACACTCCGTAAATACCGAGTGTAAGCAAAAGTACCCTGATGACGAGAATAGTCCGAAAGCGGTAAAGCATAGTCCTTAATTACGCAGCAAGATATCAATTACAAGCTGATGTCCTCTTTAATATTACCATCCACCAACTCGATAATCCGGTTGCCATACTGAGCATTCTTTTCACTATGTGTCACCTGGATGATGGTCACACCTTCATCATTGAGCTCTTTGAAAAGATCCATGATGTGCTCTCCCTGTTTAGTATGGAGATTACCGGTCGGCTCGTCTGCTAGTAGCAAACGTGGCTTATGTACAATGGCACGAGCCACACCCACGAGCTGTTGTTGCCCACCAGAGAGTTGCTCTGGAAATAGGTCTTTCTTGCCTACAATCTGGAAGCGATCTAGCATATCGGCAACGATACTCTTGCGATCCTTCGTCTTTACGTTACGGTAGAGTAGAGGAGTCTCAATGTTTTCGTAAACCGTAAGGTCGTCTATTAGGTGGTAAGCCTGGAATACGAATCCCATATACTGCTTATGCAGGTCGTTGCGACTGCGTTCATTGAGCTTATGTACGGGCTCGCCAAGAAAGTTATAGGAGCCACCACTGGCACCATCGAGCATGCCAAGGATATTGAGTAGGGTAGTTTTACCAGCACCACTTGGTCCCATGATGGTTACAAATTCCCCTTCTTTGATTTCCAGGTTGATTTGGTTGAGCAGCCATACCTTTTGTAAGCCGTTGCGTACGGATTTTTCCAGGTCGGTGAGTTGTATCATTGATTGATCTTTGAGTTCCAAGATAAATAACAGCTTTTGAAAAATCGGGCCAATGATGCTGAAAACACAGCGGGTGATTTCTTGGCCTACTATTCAATTCTTGGGCAAGACACATGCCAAAAGCGCTAACGAGCTGTTTACCAAAGGCTTAATATCCGCCCAGTAGCCCTTTTGCTGTTCGTGCTTGAACAAACATTGTACGATTATGAACACTTGTTTTCTATTCTGAACACCCGCGTGGAGTCGTTGAATTTTGCAAAATATTGATTTACAGTGCTTTACTTATTGTGGCACAGGCCTTGGTTATTTTAAAGTAGAAATCACCTGACTTATGCTATTTCAATATCTTAAGATCGCTTTGAGAAATGCCCGCCGCCGACCGGGCTACACCTTTATCCATTTCTTTGGGCTAGCCATGGGTATGGCAGCCTGCCTACTGCTGTTGCGTTACATTGGCTTTGAACTGAGCTTTGACCGGTTTCACGCGAATGCCGATAATATCTATCGGGTTATCAATGAACGCTACCAGAACGGCGAAATGGTGCAGAAAGGGCCTATTACCTACCCGACAGTGGGGCCTACTATCTTAAATGATTATCCCGAAGTAACGAACGCTACCCGCTTCTTCGGTGGCGGTGGCGAATGGATCAAGCCCATTGATGGCGAATTGCATCAAGTAGAAGGTGTATACTATGTGGATCATGCCTTTTTAGAGGTCTTTGATTTTCCAGTATTAGCTGCTGCTAATGATAGTCTATTGGCACGTAGCCGCCAAGCTGTGATTACCGCTAGTTTTATCGAAGAGTGGTTCGGTCTAAAATCTTCTGATTACCATCGAGCACTGGGAGAACTCATTGAGGTAGATGGCGATTCACTCCCCTTCACGATCACAGGTGTAATAGCTGATGTGCCTTCAAATTCCCATCTGGATATTGAAGTCCTGATTTCCTACCAAACCTTGATAGAAGCTTGGGGACCGGATGTAGATCAAAGCTGGACCTGGTCTGATTTCTATCATTATCTGGAATTGGCACCAGGAACGGATCCTAAAGCTTTCGAAACCAAGCTCGCTGACTTCTCTGATCGCTATTTTCGCGGCGATGAAGTATCGGGAGCAAACGAGGTCTTTTATCTACAACCCGTCTTGGATGCTCACCTCTATTCTAGCGATTTAGAATACGACTGGGCACGAAAAGCCAACGGTAATTCCATTTGGGCATTACTGCTCATTGCCTTCTTCATCCTATTGATAGCCTGGATCAACTATGCGAACCTCACTGCATCACGTGCACTGGAACGTGCGCAGGAAGTGGGCGTTCGAAAGGTGGTGGGTGCAAGTACACGGCAGCTAGTGGGGCAGTTCTTTGTGGAGGCATTGCTGGCTAATGTCCTCAGTTTGGGCTTAGCAGTAGTTCTGCTAGGTGCTGTAACTCCCCTAATTGAACAGCAACTGAGTGTAGACTTGTCTACCGTAAGTTTAGTAGAGGTGCTACAGGATCATCCAGGCTTATGGATTACCGGCCTAGCGCTTACTACAACGGGCTTGCTGCTTTCAGCGCTTTATCCTTCGTGGGTGTTGAGCTCTCAGCAGATGGCCACGGTAGTGAAGGGCTACTTTGGTGGCCAAGGGCGTGGTAAGCGTTTGCAGCAAGGGCTGATCGTTTTCCAGTTTACGGCATCTATTGCCTTGATTGCCGGAACGATACTGGTGTACAACCAGATCCAATTCATGCAACAAAAAGAGCTGGGCCTCAATATCGATCAGGTGATGTTGATTCAAAGCCCTGACCTCTCGCAGTGGGATAACACCTTTATCGGTCGTATGGAGGTATTCAAAGAGCGGCTTACCGGATTGCCTGCGGTACAAGCGGCCTGTACCTCGAGCCGAGTTCCTGGCAATGGCATCGGCCGTATTTTTGGATTAACGGTACCTGCAGCGGAAGATGATCGCAATTACACCTTCGGTTTTATTCACGTAGACCACAACTATACGAACACCTACGAGCTGGATATTTTGGCCGGCCGTCCTTTTGAACCTCAAGATCACAGCGCTGATTTCAATGAGGTACAGCATGTCTTGATCAATGAGACGGGCGTAGAGACATTGGGCTTCAAGGATAATGAGTCTGCCGTCGGGCAAGTCGTTGATACTTATGGTAAGGAATGGACCATTATTGGCGTAGTGCCAGATTTCCATCAATTGTCATTGCACAGTACAATTGACCCGATGATACTGCAGCCGCTGTACAGTACGAACAATGCCATCTCCGTCCGCCTGGCTGCCAATCAAGTAGAGGCGACTATGCCGCAGGTACAGGCGCTTTATGACGAGCACTTTCCCGGGAATGGCTTTTCCTACACCTTCTTGGACGAGCAGTTCGCCCAGCAATACGCCAGTGATCAGCAATTCGCACAAATGCTTATTCTGTTTACGCTCTTGACTATACTTGTTGCTTGCCTTGGCCTGATTGGTTTGGCAGCCTACGCAGCGCAGTTGAGAAATCGCGAAATCAGTATTCGCAAAATTTTAGGAGCTGGTACCACACGCTTGGTACTGCTGTTGAGTAGTAATTTCCTCAAGCTTATCGTGATTGCGGTGGTGATTGGCCTTCCACTGGCATGGTGGGGAATTCGTTACTGGCTTCAGGACTACGCCTACCAAGTGAAGTTGAGTTGGTGGACATTCCCGCTAGCAGCGATCGTAGGCTTAGGCGTCGCCTTTATTACGGTCAGTTATCATGCGCTGCGGGCAGCATGGGTGAATCCAGCGGAGCAATTAAGAGGGGAGTAAGGTTAGCTATTTATTTCCTTCAATAGGAACGGGCACGAGCTTGTTCTCCACCTTCTGTTCAGCAGGGAAGAGTACGGTGTCTTCACCCGATTGCACGGCAAAGCCAGAATAGTCGAATGGTAGTTCTTGCTCTAACTGGAACACGGTATTAGAAACGCCGTTTGATAGGTCATGATGCTGTACGGTCGGTAGGTTGTTGGCATCTCTGCTCCAGTAGTACAGCTCATTGCCTGTAAGTAGCCAATTGGGCGTATCAGCAGGGTGGAAGTCTAGCACGATCTGCTCGATCGCTTTGCTATCACTCCGGTACAACCAGAGACCTGGTTCAGAAACATGGCTGAATAACCAGTCGTTTTGATAGGCCCACACTCTGTTCGCCGGTAAGGCAAATAGTGGTACTGCTTCACTTCCAATGCTGGTGGACTGACGGAATACTTGTCGCTGACCATCTTGCTCAGCGACGTAATGTACAGCATCACCATCCATACTCCAGGTAGGATATTCACCTTTAGTCAAAGGCGTAATTCGGCGGTTGCTAAATTCAAATGTACAGACACCGGCTTCGCTACCTTCCAGCATAAATACGAGGGCATCGCCCTGCGGGGACCATTGTGGTGACTGAATCAACATTGGTGCGGCAAAGAGGACTTGTTCCTGGCCAGAGGCTATCTGACGGACGCGAAGCTCATAGGCTTGTTCCCCCTTCGTAACAAACACCAATTGCTGACCATCCGGGCTATAAGCTGGGTGCCAACATTTCAAAGGCGTATCGAAAGCTGAAGTAGTCTGGCCGGACTTAGCGGCAAACTGTTGGAAGGTATAATTCTCCTGCCACTCCTCCGTCCAGAGGAAATCTTGCCAGGCTTCTAAGTGTCGCAGCGTGCGAGCACTGGTGTAGATCGTATTCTTTTCCCGGCTTTCAAGATGGATCGTATGAATGCCAAAGGTGTAGAAATCTCTAGCGATGTAGGCCAGGGTGTTTTCATTAAGCCATTCTACACCTCCCAGCACCATTTCTCGTTCAAGGAGTGGTATCTCAGCGCCACTGATGAGATCTTTAACGTAAAGCTGACCCAAGCCCGGAAGAATATCCTCGTAGGAGGCCACTGGTGTTGAGTAACGAATAAAACACATTTGCTGCCCAGAAGGGGAGAAGCGTGCTTGCATGTCGCCAATAAAGTCTGCCGGTGGATAGGTCAATGCCGTCTTGTTCATACGGATCGGGGCAGAGGTATGCAATTGAAAAGGCCGTCCGGTATTCGCTTCCGACCAAACAATTAACTGACCATCTGGAGACCAATCGAGCGAAGAGAGCTCTGGAGTACTTTCCAACTGTTGTAGTTGTACCTCCGTCTCTTCTTCCAGCGTGCGTAGCTTAAGTATTTTATCCGCTCCTTGTCGGTCCAGATAAATAAGTGCGTTGCCATCCGGCGAAAAAGCTGCTTCCGGACGCAGGGCCGTAGCTGATTTCATGAGCGGTAGCTCGCGCTTGCCCTTTTCTTGGAAGAAGAGTGCTTGCTGGTCTTCAAGATGTTGAACGAAGGCCATTTTCTCCTGGTCCTCCGACCAACGGACGGAGGTGGTTACATCCGCACGGTTCAAGGTGTTGTCAATGCGGATCTGCACTTGCTCTTGCATGACAGACCAATAGCTCAAAGCCATTAGCGCAAACGCCAATAGGAAACCGATAGACCAAAGCAGTTTTACATTGCCTACTTCCAATGGAGCCTTCACTGGCTCGACGGGGCTTAGTAACCGATACCCAACACCACGGATGGATTCGATCTCAATGGAGCCGTCATGTTGCTGGAAAAGGATCCGCAAATCGGATATAGATTTCCGAATGGTATCATCGCTGACCATTACACCCGGCCAGATATTGTCGAGAAGGGCTTCCTTGGTAACGACCTCGTCAGGACGGGCAGCAAGAAAGAGAAGTAATTGCATCAGCCGCTTACTGACATCGATGGTCTGTGCCCCGCTGCGCATGCTGTAGCGCTCCGGTTCAACAATAAACTGACCAATCCTGAAAGGCGGCTGTTTTTTCATAACTAGGGCGTTTTTCCCGCGAAAACCGGGATTTCACACTCTTTTCACACTCTTTTTCACGCTTTTTCCTGCATAGCCCCTAATATCGCAAGTGGATATACATGAGCAAGCAGTTACCATTAACTGCAGTATAAACGCGCTATTTCAACTGAGGCTGTATCGTATCAGTTGGCAACTGTCCCCGTTTGTCGAACGGATACCAGTTTAGCAATACTGCAGCAAACACGATGATCACCTGACTTCCAAAACAGTTAAATTCTTCTGCTCTGGTGTATATCCTACACCGTGCTTAAAGAATCTTACTAGTCTTTTAAGTACTTAATTATGCGGACGAACAGCCACCGTTGGTTGTTGGTCCGCTTTTTCGTTTGGGTAAGATAATAGCTTATTGGCGAGGGAGACGAATTTCGTAGGTCTTCCCTGCTCTGTTTGTCAGCTTGCTATCGATTAACCAGGGGTTGTACACCTTCAACATCCGATAACTGATGCCTCTTTCTTTGGCAAATCCTCCCCAGCTCTCTATTGCTTCGCTGACTTCTTCGGTAGTGTAGTCATCCAGTGGCTTGTAATAATCTTCCTTGTCGAGGTAGAATCCAAAAGCCCTTGGGTTTTCTAAAATATTCTTGATGGCCACCAACCTGAAATAGTATCGGGAGGTTTCCTCGTTCAAGTTCAATTCAAAGTAGTTATCGGCTTCTTGCTCACGAAGGCGTTTGTTCATGTTGCCTCCACCCATATTGTAGGCTGCAGCGGCATTCGCCCAACTACCAAAACGTTGCCGTAAGGAGCGCAAGTATTTAGCGGCGGCACGAGTAGACTTCTCTAAGTGATAGCGTTCATCTACTTCGCTATTGATCTCCAAGCCATATTCATTCCCCGTACCTTTCATAAACTGCCAAATGCCTTTGGCGCCAGCAGGGGAGACGGCATTACGAAGTGCAGATTCAGCCACTGCAATGTACTTCAGGTCCGTAGGTACACCCTCTTCCTCCAAAATGCGCTCCATCACTGGGAAAAAGCGCATTGTGGATTTTATGGATAGGATGGTGCTACTGTGCCAATAAGTGTTTACCGTAAGTTCCCGATCTAAGCGTTCTCTAATGTCAAAGTTGTCCATTGGGAGTTCTTCCCCACAAAACTCAAATGACTGGTCAAGGTCCATGCCTTTCACAATCTGCGGAACATTATCAGTAGGTTGCCAATCGTAGTCTGGCTGCTCACCAGAAGTCATTCGCGACGCTACTAAAATGAATATCCCAGTCAGGGCTAGCAGCAGGATATTGATCCGCCAGAGTTTTTGCTTGGTCATGTTTGTCTTTTTTAGAGAACGATGCTTTGGTTGGGAATGTTTAGGCGCTTTTCGAACCACTATTTGCTTGGGTTACTGATTAAAGGTAAGGTATTTTTTGGAGCTGGGGCAGGCCTTGATATACAAGGTTTCAAGGTGCCATATTCTGATAACAGTGGTCTACTCAGCTTTCATTTCAACTTGGGCGGCTCCCTGACAAAGGAAATGCGAAAATGAGTAGAGAAAGAAGAACCGTATGCTTTTCTTTCGGTTAATCTTATGCGGTAACTAATTAGCTGTGAACTAGCAGTTATGGGGAGCTAGCTTCACATTGGTACCGATATCATCAAATCTTTCTAGCAATTCATCAAAAACGTCGAAACGACATGAAAAAAAATCTACTTCTTTTTTCTCTTTTACTTTCTCTAACGAGCTTGATGGCACAGGAATGGGAATCAGTAGCTTCCTTGCCAGGTGGTTCTTCAGATGCTCGCCATCACCCAGTAACTTTCTCTATTGGAGATTATGGTTATCTGCTAACAGGTTCTGTAAATGGCGACGCTGCCAACGACTTCATGCGTTACAATTCGCTAACGGATACTTGGGAGGCGCTACCAGATTTTCCAGGCTTTGCACGTAGTTTTTCTTACGGAACCTCTAGAGGTACCAAGGCTTATGTAGGTTTTGGTCGTAGTGGGGATTTTGCGCTGAATGACCTTTGGGAATACGACTCTGAAACAGAGCAATGGACGGAACTAGCAGAGTGCCCTTGTGCTGGCCGACTCCACCCGGCTTTTATCCAGGTGAACGGTAAAATCTATGTTGGCTTGGGGAATAATTCATCCAACCTACAAGATTGGTGGGAATATGATATCTCCACCGATACCTGGTCACAGAAAGACAACCTGCCTGGCCCTTCTCGGCATCACCCGTTCTATTTTGGAATCGGTGATATTGCCTACGTAGGTTTTGGCCACGGTAATAACTCGCCAAATGGTTCACTGAATATTTACAATGACTTTTACCAGTTTGACCCTGCTACCGATGAGTGGATCCAGTTGAATGACTTCCCTGGAGAAGGGCGAGTCGCCGGAACTCAATTTGACCTCAACGGCAAAGGTTATGTACTAAGCGGTGATGGTGATGACCACTCCTTCATGGAAGAGGGCGAATTCTGGGAATATGAACCTTCAACAGACGAATGGACACAAATGACCTCTCACCCAGGTAGCAGCCGGTGGGCACCAGGTAGCTTCGTGATCGATGAGTTCGTTTATCTGATGTGTGGTCTTAGCGATGTGCGCTTGGAAAGCGACATGATGCGTTTCGATCTTGGTTCTGATGTAACGAGCACTACGGAGTTTACGGAAACAGCTATTCGCGTTTTCCCGAACCCAGCTTCTAACCAAATCTCTTTTACCGAGGATATCTCCACGTTCTCAGCGGTACGTCTGGTAAATAACTTTGGCCAAGTAGTCAGAACGCTTACTACCAATCAAGTAGATGTAAGAGCCTTGCCTGCTGGATTGTACTATCTACAGTTCTTCCAGGAAGAAGAGGTGCGTGTGGAGAAGGTTACCATTGTGAAGTAATTCATCGAAAAAATAGGCTTGAAGTTTAGCTTCAGGCTGAAATAAGTAAGGGAGCTGGCATGCCAGCTCCCTTTCTCGTTTTAGACGAAGGTCCTCTCCTCATGCTCCTCCATTGGGGAGTTTACTAGATTGACAATGAAGTCCAGCTTCTTGGTCTGATGTTTACGTTGGGCTGGACCCAGAGCGACAGCATTCGCTCTGGCTAAGTTGTCTAATGTGTTTAGTTCTCTTCATTTTCACTCGGTGACAGAAAGTAAACTACCCCTTTGCCCTTCCCCAATCTATCAATAACCCCTTCTTGGTAAAGGTATTGTAAATCCTTTCGTATGCTGTGAATGGTGTAGCCCTCCAGGGCTCTAGCAATATCTCCTACTTTAACTGGCTGCGCCTTAGTTATGAAGGCTACTACTTCCTTTTGGCGACTATTTAAATAAGGACCTATTGAATTAAAGGTTTCATACTTCTTCTCTAGCTTCTTAATTAAGACCTCTAGACAATCAAGGAAATACAATACCCACTGATCAATAGTTTCTTCCTCAGTCCCTCTATGCTGTTGAGCATCCATTAATACTTGATAGTAGCGTTTTTTTGTGCTTTCTATTTGATGTTCAAAAGATATATACTGGATAAAATCGTATTCACTTTGCAGCATCAAAAGAGACGTCAACAATCGGGATAATCTTCCATTTCCATCCTGGAAAGGATGGATGGACAAGAATTCGTACACGAACCCACCGATACACAAAAGCGGGTGCATTATTCCCTCATTAATCTGCCTATTATACCATACCAGTAAAGATTCCATCTCCTTAGGCACCAAGAACGGATCAGTAGTATTAAAAATAACCCGTTGCTCTCCTCCTGGATAGGTAGCTACGACCTTATTCGAAAGTTTCTTGTATTTACCTCGATGCGAACTATCTTTACCACTAAACTTCAGTAGCAAATTATGTAAGTTGAAAATATTGGATTCCTTAAGCTCTATGTCTTCATAACTTCCCAATATCACCTCAAGTACCTCGTAATATCCTATCGCCTCTTGCTCATCTCTAGTTTCTAACTTATTGATTTCTAAGTTCTCTATTAGAGTAGCGACTTCTTCATTACTTAGTGTTGCCCCTTCAATTCTTGTAGATGAACCTATACTTTGGATTGTAGCAATCTTCTTGAGTTCTTTCAGATAGATATTCTCTTCTCTGGTAATCGTTTTCCACTTGCCTTTAAACGAGTCAATGAAGCCAATTTTCTTGATTATTTCTTGAGTAGTCCTAAAGTCAAACTGGAATTTATTATCCATTTTTTACTCGTATTTTATTTAAAAGTAAGGATTTGGTACATATTTATCAATATTTTATTCATAATTTATTAGTATTACTCTGCTCGTTTTACACAAAAGTCTCCCCCTCATGCCCTACCGGAAAGTTCACGGAATTGGCAATGAAGCATAGCTTGTTCGCCTGGTGGTGTAGTGCATCTACTTTCTCAATCATGTCCTGCTGGGCCACCTGCACTTTGGGATGTAGGGTAACCTTCACAAAGTATCCGCCTTCCTCAGCGCTTTCTTGCATCTCTCCAGTGGGTTGGTCCGTGTAGTCTAGTACGACCACGCCCGCTTCTGCAGATAGGTGTAAAAACCACAGCATATGACAACTGGCTAGTGAAGCCACGAGTAGTTCCTCTGGGTTGTAGCGAGTGGGGTCACCACGGAAGGCAGGGTCAGATGATCCGGGAATTACAATACCTTTTTCGGGGAAGTGGAATTCATGATCGCGGCTGTAGGCTCGATAGCTGCTGGTGCCTTTGCCTTGGTTGCCGGTCCATTTGAGTTGGAGTTGGTAGTGGTGTAATTTCATTAGAGGTGGAGTTTCATGCCTTGATGAGAGGCGGTAAAGCCTAGTTTTTCGTAGAAGCGTGCTGCTTCGGGGCGTTTTTTATCGGTAGTTAACTGTACAACATGAGCGCCTTCGGATTGGGCTTGCTGGATCGCCCAACGAAAGAGCTTCTCTCCTAATCCCTGTCCGCGATAATCTGCATGAATACGTACAGCCTCGATTTGGGCGCGGATACCTCCTTGGTAGGTCAGGTAGGGGATAAAGGTGAGCTGTAGGGTACCGATGACCTGTTCGTTATCTTCCAAAACCACCAAATGCTGGTTTGGATCTGCGTCGATTTTGGCAAAGGCCTGATGGTACACTTCAGGCAGTGGATCACGATAGTCTTCACGTAATTGGCCGAGTTTGTCATTGGCCAACATGGCTACTATAGCGGATACATCAGAAGCATTAGCGGGGCGGATATTCATCTCCATTCGATTTGAAGTGATAAATAGTTGTGACGCCTACTACTATCCAGGTAGCAGGCATAGAGTCGACTAATGCAATGATCTAGTAAGGAATTCTATGGCAGCACTTACTTCTTGCGAGGCTGCTTATAAACGGGTACGGTACTGCAAGGCTCACCGTACATAATACTCTTTGCCAGGGGTTGTAGTCGCCGGGTCACCTCTAGGTATGCAGCAGGAGGTACCGGATGGTCGCTACATCCTTTGATCACCAATCGCTGGTCGCGGTATTGCTCCATGTCCAGCTCGTCTAAGCGGCGAAGGAAGAAGCTCCGATAATAGTCGTCGACTGTGCCTTGAAACACATCATGGGCAAATGACGCCGCTGCCGCTGCCACTAACATATAGGCCCAAACCGGAATAATCGCATCCGTAGAACAGTAAACCAAAAGAGTTTTGCCTTCATATTGGGCCCAGTCGTGCTCTTTTACGGCCGCACGGAAGTCTTTCTCCTTCAGGATCATTTCCATGAAGAGATAATCCTTCAAATCAAAGTGGGCGACCTCCTGTTGCGGGAAGAACTCTTCCAGCTTCAAGGTGATAAGTCCACTATTTGCTACTCTATTGATTAAAGGCTGTTCCATGCTACTTGCTTATTCCTCCTCGGTAGTGTCGGCTGCTGGTAGACCAGCGGCATCTTCATCCGATGCCATTTCACCGATGGTGTTATCCGGTTCTTTGAACTCTTTTGGTTGCGGCAGTTCTTCGATACTCTTGAGGCCAAAGTAATCCATGAACTTGGCACTAGTAGCGTAAAGAAGGGGCTTGCCCGGGCCGTCGCTGCGGCCTACAATTAGAACAAGTTCCTTCTCCAATAGTTTCTGGATGGCATAATCGCAGCTTACGCCCCGAATCTTCTCCAACTCCGACTTGGTTACCGGTTGCTTGTACGCTACAATAGACAAAGTCTCTAGCGCAGAACGAGATAATCGCTTCCGTGTGGTTTGGCGTAGGAAAACGCCAACCGTATTATGAAATGCACCCTTAGTGAGGAACTGATACCCGCCCCCAATCTCAACGATATCGAAAGCAAACTCATCGGCTGCGTAACGCGCTTTCAGGATCTCAATGGCACCTTCTACCTCTTGTTGTGGGAAGCGAATCCCGAAGGCTTCCTCCAATACACTATCGATCTCATCCAAGCTGATGGCGTGGTCGGTAGTGAAAATGAGGCTCTCTATATGTTGTACTAGCTGGTCCAAATCTCTTGTTTTCTTGGAGTAGCGTCTGCTACCATTCGGCAAATATAACTTGAGCGGAGGAATTGAGCCGCGGAAATAGAATTGGAATTTTAAGACTTAGATATACAACTTGCCAATAGGGAAAAATATAGCCTTAAGTAGAATAAGGATTATTGCGATTACCCACCATAAACGAAAATGGCGATCAATGGAGTGGAAAAGGGTAGCAAAGAGCAAGAATCGCCAATAAATAGAGGTGATATCGAACAACATTACGATCGGGTCGGGGCTACCACCAAAGCCTACGGCATAACCTGCTTTATAGAATAGAAACTTGGAAAGCCAATATCCACTCTCCAGGCTGACTAGTAGTCTTACGGTGTTAAGCTTAGGGGCATAGAATGCGGTGATGAATAGCGCTAGAGATAGTGCTGATAGCAAAATGTTACTAACAGAAAAAATGGGCTCACCAAATACGATACAGCCCCAGCTAGTGGTATGCTCAAAGGTGGTAACAAAACCGACCAGGGTCCAACCGATCAAAACCTTTAAGAGATAAGCGGTATTAAATCGTTCGGCGGAAAAGTGATCACGATCACCTAGATACCTTTTAATGATGGCATATGATCCTAGCCAAACGCCAAAGGTGATAAGTGGAATCAGAAAGTCTTCTAGGTGCATTGGTGAACCGGCTACAAACAAGCGCGATTACCCGCTCTAAACTCCGTGCTGCGAGTAAGGCGCAGATAGTCATTGCGATTAAACTTCGGAGCATTCTTGCGGTTTTGCCCTAGAATGATTCCCAAACCATCCAAAGCCTGCAATTCATGAGCGAGACGTACTTGACAACCGATCTGCTGCGGAGATAGTTCTGGATGGGAGCTAGCGTGATACTCCATTGTTTGGTGCATAAACTGAGCAAGTGTTTCGTCACTGGGTTGCATCCAATCTACAAAGAGAATATCAGGTTGATCGGCCCAGTAGCGCCCTGCGAAGCGATTGCCGCTGCTCAATTCTAGTTTCATTACCGTTATGGGATGGGTGGATGATAATACAATATCGTGTACGCTTTCATCCGTGCGGTAATTGGCATGCCATTGACCATCTTTCTGGTACAAACTGACCTCTGTGCTTACGCCCTGCCCAGCCGCGAGTAAGGCCAAGGTTTCGGCACGATCCTGCGGGTTGTTCGACCAAGCAACTAGCATGACTACCGCGAAAAAGGCCAGTACAACTACAGAGGCGATTATGCGCCACTTGCCCGTTTTCTTCTCTTGCTCGCGCCGGCGATTGTGCGGCGAATCGATATCTTCATTGTGCTTAAGGTCGTAAGAGAATCGACCTTGGTCACGCGTGAGCTGCAACTCAAAAAGCTCTTGATCGAGGAAAAAGGAGTAATTCTTAGAATCCTTTACTCCAAAATCGATGAGCATTACTTTGTTGTTACAATGGACCATCAGGTGCCCGCTATTTTCGCCGTGGTACATGCCCACGCGATAGTTGCGACCTCCAAGACCAGGGACTGTCCATTGTAGTTGTGCCAAAACAGATTGAGTTAACGCAGTTATAGTACTACTTGAAAAATCGCGGAGTTAACTTTTCTGCGACTTCTTATTTGATAATGTGCATTGCTGAAAAAGATACACTTAATTTTTAGGGTATGCCATGCTTTGATCGCATTTTAACAAGCAGTTGACCCACAGATTATAGACAGCCAATATCTTTGTACCGGATACTGTGATCAACTCGTCTCGCCTTCAGTTGACACAAAGCAAGCACAAATAAGCAGCACAAGCAATTAGCAACATACGAGCGTTAAAATTCAATTTTGCAATATTTTGCAAGAAATAATGCAAGTTTTGTCTGTTTTTCCTATTTTTAAGCTGACGTAGTTGCAAGAAAATGAAAAAAATAACGGAGGCTTCTTCTACCTACCGCCATCTCGAACGAATGAGTGTTCGAGAGCTATTGGTGAATATCAACCGTGAGGACCAAACCGTTCCCCAGGCCGTAGCCCAATCCATATCACTAATCGAACCCCTCGTGGAAAAAGCCGTCGAGCGCCTCCGAGAAGGGGGACGTTTATTTTATATCGGTGCTGGTACTAGTGGCCGTCTTGGTATCCTTGATGCGAGTGAGTGCCCTCCTACTTATGGCGTGCCGGATAATTTGGTGATCGGTCTTATTGCCGGAGGAGATACCGCTATCCGCAAAGCCGTAGAAGCGGCCGAAGACAGCCCTACTCAAGCTTGGACAGATTTGCAAGCATACTACGCCGATGAACAAGATATCGTCATTGGAATTGCCGCGTCAGGTACTACCCCTTATGTAGTTCAAGGGTTGGCTGCTTGCCAGCAAAACGGCATCACTACTGGTTGCATTACGTGCAATCCCGGTGCACCGATTACTACTTACGCAGATTATCCGGTAGAAGTAGTGGTAGGGCCAGAGTTTGTTACGGGCAGTACACGTATGAAAGCTGGTACTGCGCAGAAGCTGGTGCTCAATATGATCAGTACAAGTGTAATGATTCGATTGGGCCGAGTGGTAGATAATAAGATGGTTGATATGCAGTTGAGTAATGAGAAACTCATTGACCGCGGAGCACTGATGCTTGTTCAAGCCCTAGATATTCCATATGATCAAGCACGAGGCCTTCTTCTAGAGGCGGGTAGTGTAAGGCGTGCCATGATGCAACACCAAAGTATGTCCAGCTCTTGAGTGTATTCCTAATTCTTGAAAGTGGTGCCACAAAAGTGGCTTGGTTGGCTGCTGATGCCAATCGTGTTTTCCGACAAGGCGAGCTTGACGGTCTGCATCCTTTTTTAAGTTCTGCCCAAGATTGGCAACAAGGTTTGTCCACCTTGCAAGCAGTTGTAAATGAGTTGCAGGTCAAGCAAATCTACTATTACGGTACGGGCTGCTCTCAGGAAGCGGGGTGTACGATTGTGCGCCAAAATTTGCGCTCCTTCTGGCCGGATTGCACAGAGGTTTCTGTAAATAGCGATCTATTGGCAGCTTCTAGAGCGTGTTGGCAAAGACAGGAAGGTATAGCCTGTATTTTGGGTACGGGCTCCAATGCCGCCTGGTACGATGGAGCGCAAATTCGGCAGAAGCGAGGTGGCATAGGCTATGTGTTAGGAGATGAAGGAAGTGGTGCCGACCTTGGCAAGCAGCTCCTGGTAGCCTTTTTGAATGAGCAGCTTCCGGATGCTCTTATGCAGGTTTTACGTCAAGACTATGGACTTGATCGTGCCGTTATTATCGAAAGAACATACAAGGACGCCAATCCTAGCCGCTTCTTGGCGCAGTTTGCACCTCTCGTCTGCGAATGGAAACATCAGAGCGCTTTCTTGCAAGACCAGGTTTGTGCTCGATTCCAAATACTTACCAGAAACTACCTTTTTCCACTTTGCCAAGCTGCTGATCATACGGCGGTTGGTTTTGTAGGAAGTATTGCCGTGAATTTTGAGGCAGAACTGGCTGCAGCACTAGCAGAAAAAGGTCTCAAAATTCATGAGAATTTGGGTAACCCAACGGCAGAATTACTTCGTTTCCACCAATCATGATTTAACCAAAGTGCAGGTTCAAGTTTAACAAATAGCGAAATTTGAATTATATTTGGTAACCCGCCGTGTAAGTTTATCATGAACTCCTCCCCTAAAGAACGGCATTCGACCTAGCATTTCCCGTACTGAACGAATTTTTATCCTGTTGTCGAGTACAGCAGGACTGTTTCTACTATTACTCATATTCAAAGCACACATTCATGAAAAAGCAAGTTCTTATCATGTCAGGGGTAGGATTATTAGCCCTTGCGTTTCTATTCACCCAATGCGAAAACACAGGTTCTGCGGGTTCTGACGATGGTGGCACCACAACGAACCTTATGAAAATTGTCAACCCTAATCACCCAAATGTAGAGGTTGAACCAGCTATCCGTTTTCCGGACTTCGGAGCAATGGAGGACCCTGGTAAGTATGACGGCAGAGTGTTTCTGTTGAGTCAAGATTTTCCTAAAAAGAAGCCAGCTGTAGACGCAGGTGTAGAAAAGATTTTCGCTATCGATTTTAAAACCAACTGGGAGGAATATGCTCTTGCTGTACGTGATTACGTATTGGAGGGCAATGGTAACCCAACAGACGTTGCTAACTCGTTCTACTTGGAAGAGAATACCGTACGTCCGTGGTACCACGTGCCATGGCAGCACTGGGGTTCAACTGGTCGGGAAGGTATTCATGGTCTTACGAGAGAAGGTCCGATTGCTGAGAAAATGTTAGCGCAGTCACAGACTGAAACCTCTTACGCTTATGCCGTGGGTTTCTATAATGATTTGGGAGGCTATCACATTGGTCAGGTATGGCCAGAGGTAGGCGCTCCGGTATTCGACAAGCTATTAGCGGGTAACAACTTCCCGGTAGGTACGGTAGTAGGTAAAGTACTCTGGACCACACTGGACGGATCCCAAGTGCCTTATTTGAACAACCCTGTTACCTGGGATGCTTACGTCTACGGTAAGGATGTGCCGGGTAGTGGTGTGCCAGACTCTGTTGACACCCGCATGGTAGCAAAAGTTAACCTGATCCAGATGGATATCATGGTTCGTGACGAAAGAGCGGCCTCCACTGGTGGCTGGGTGTTCGGCACCTTTGTCTACAATGGCGATCTTAACAGCGAAGATCCTTGGAAAAACCTTCAGCCTGTAGGTTTGATGTGGGGTAATGACCCAGAAGAGAACCTGAGTAGCAATAACCCAACGCCGACGGAGACGATTATTAATCCAGCACTGACGGAGACCATGATTAATACCGACGAAAGCATGCCGGCCATGCACCTGGGGTGGGGCTCCCGCCTAAACGGACCAGTGGATAACCCAAACTCTAGCTGTATGTCTTGCCACAGTACAGCGCAGTATCCTGGTGTGTCGGCGATTATGCCATTCCTGAATAAGCCGAAGGTCGATATTCCTCCAGTAGGAACTATTGCCAGCGATGCCTGGATGGAGTGGTTCCGTAACGTACCCTGCGGTACGGCATTTAATGAAGGTCAGGCGATCAGCTTTGACTACAGTTTACAACTACAAAAGAGTGTTGAGAATTACATTGAATACCTCAATACCACAAAGGATGGGCTTTATTATCTCCAATATTGGGATAGCCCATATAAAGCTGCGCGTAACGCAGTGGTATCAAGTAACTAACGCTTAGCCAAACAAGCAATCCTTTGAACTATGTGAGAGCCGTCTTCGCCCCTTGGTGAAGGCGGCTTTTTAGTGGGAGGCTATAATTCCCAGTATTCTGCTCGAGGAGGTTTTCCGCGATTTACCACTAGTGATGCACCAGTAACAACGCGTATCTTATCTGCCAAGGTGAATAATTCTTGATAGTCGCCCTCCTGATCAACTCTGACCAATTGGCCATTATCCAGTTTTAATTCCAAAGCGCCAAAGGGACTGCTGTTCTCACTGTCATCATGCCAATAGTAGCGGATCACCGTCACAATGCCGCCAGGTTCCTTCGTTTCGTTGTCGTATTCAAAGCGGAGGTTGTTGCTGTTTAGCAATATTCGCTTCTGTGTATGTAGGTTTGCTCTTTTCGCTTGTAACTCCTTTATTATTCGGAATAGCAAATAGACGAGAATCCCTACTCCTAGCCATAAGAATACCGGAGAGATGCCGGAGCCGCCGCTTCCAAATAATTCTCTCAAGGTGAAGAGGAGAACTACAGCAACAGCGATTAGGGCAAAGATGTATTTAACAACCGCTGCCTGCTTGGCCTGGCGCGTCTTTTCCAAGTGTAACTCTCCCTCCAACTCGATGACGTTTATCCGGTTTTCTTCCTTGGACCACTCTGCAGCGAAGAGGCTAGGATCATCAAGGTCAATCCCATTTTCCTGGCAATAGGCTCGAATTTCTGCTTTAGTTACATCCGAAATAGTGGATGCTTTACTAGCTAAGTAGTGGAGTTCATTTCCGCGAAAAACACTGAAATCTGGCATTGGAGATTGTTAGGTGCACATGTGATGTCCAGACAAGATAGTTAGAAGTGTATTCAATTGAAATAAAAAACGCCCCACTCCAAGGAGTAGGGCGTTCAAATGGATTGTAGAACAATCACTAGACCAAAAATAGTGAGGTAAGACGCAGCTTACCCGACTACTTTTAAATCTCAGGATCGGGTGGTGTATTGGGGTTATTATCCCGCTCTGTGAACGGGTAAGGGTACCAGTTTCTATTTCTTTCCGGGCTAGCATCATTCGGGCCTGGGCGGCCAAAACGCTTGCTGTCGCCGAGGCGAAGGCCAGACATCATCAACTCCATACAACGATTGGCGTAGATGGCGTCTAGCACGGCTTCTTGTGTCTCAGCACCACTGTATTCTGATAAACCAGCACCAATGCCGAAGATGTCGTCACTTGGCTGCTTCGTGAGTACCTCATTCAGCGCAGCAATCGCATCTGACAGTTGATTCTGACGAGCATAAGCTTCGGCCTTGATCAGCATCATTTCACCTGGTAGGTAAATTGGAACACCGTCTGTGTTGCCATCAAAGAAGGCTGCTGCGCGGAAGTCGTTCGCATCCGGCATTAAATCCTGGAAATAGAACGGTAAGCGTTGGTCAGCAGCGTCGGGCTGCAAATCAGCAGGAAGGCCGAGTGTGAGGTCAATAGGCTGGTAGACATTGTTGGTTAGAATCGATACAAAGGCGATCGGATTCGGATTTACGTCATCATACGTGAAGGTAGAAGCAACACCTAAATCGACAGCGTTGGCGGCGGTAATGGCGTTGCCATATTGGCCATCAATCAAGTAATAGCGTGCCAGCAAAGCATTAACCGTATTAGGAATGTCGATGCCAGACGGAATACGATCCAGCAAGCCACCATCATCACCAGTAAGCAGATTGCGCGCGTTTTCTAAGGAGCCAATCGCTGACTTAATAGCATCAGCACGACTAGAGAAAGCAGCGTTTTCTTCTGTTACCAGTGGGATTTGTTCGAAAAATTCAGCCATTGTACCATTCGACAGGGCCTGGAAAATGGAAGCATAAGCAACTGTCCAAGCACGTGCGTTGGCATCTGGGATAATATCTGCAGCACCAATCACTTTATCTGCCTCGTTGCGGGTCAGCAGGCACTGTTCCCAGATATTGGTTACGATACCGTTACTACCGGGTAGGTCGGCATAACCTAATGAAACCTCATTCTCAGAGATATTACCAGGGTTGATCAAACGCAATTCATTCGTAGTGAAACCAGCGCCAGCTACAGTTGCGTAAACGGGGCTCTGACGGCCCACCGAAAAGCGCGTTTGTGCTCCAACAGCTAGGGCAATTACCCCATCAGGCGTACTGAGTACTTGATCTTCAGTGGCAGCACCAGGATTGGTGAAATCTTTTTCACAGGCCATCAGGCCAAGCATGGCAAGAACCAAGAGACCTGCATTTTTGAAATATATCTTGAAACGATTCATCATCGTAAATTTTATTGGATGGTAGGATTTAGAAATTGGTCTTCAAGGTCACTGTATACACTCTAGGAATTGGCACCTGGCCAAAGTTGACACCGCGCATCAGGTTACTCTGACCACCAGCGTTTACCTCAGGGTCATAACTGCTGAAGTTGTCGAAAGAGAAGATGTTACGTCCACCAACTGTCAAAACAGTGTTGTTTAACGCACCGTCAAATAGCTCTGGGAAAGTATAGCTCAAAGTGAACTCACGCAGCTTGGTGAAGCTACCATCACTGATTCGCCAATCCAGGATTGGATAGATAGACCATACCCAACCACGAGGTAGCTCGCCGGTTAGCTCTTGCTCTGCAAACTCTCCAATTCCTACACCTTGGCGAGTACGCTTGTCGGCATCAAAAACATCAACACCCTGTACAGATTCGAAGAGGAATCCAATACCGAAGTTGCCAATCTTGATGTCAGAACCAAAACCAAGTACATAGTCAGGATTTGGATCACCAATTACTCTACGAAGTGGGTCGCCGCTTGGCTGACCATCCGCATCACGTCCTGGTGTCATCGTGGCTACATCACCACGTTCTTGTTGGCGCAAGCCTTCAGGAGTAAGGAGCATGCTACCATCAGAATTAGTAGCCTGGTAAGTACCATAGAATACACCAATTGGCTCACCCTCTACCAGGAATAGTGGAGCTCCTGTTACGTTAGGAATACCAATAAGGGTCTGTCCTAAGTTGAATACCCGGTTGCGGTTACGGCTGAAGTTAGCGAAGAGGTCAACATTGATTTTGCTCGTGCGTACAGCAGTAGCAGTAAGGGCCAATTCAATACCCTTATTCTCCATGTTACCTACGTTGGTGGTGATTTCCTTACCCCCTTGAGATGCGGGTAGTACCCGCCGAACAAGAAGATCTTCGATATCCTGCTGGTAGTAAGTAGCAGAAAGGCCGATTCGATCATTGAACAGTGATAAATCAGCACCAACCTCCAATTCGGTTTGGCGCTCTGGCTTTACGTCCGGGTTAGCGAGCGTGTTACTGGCATTGATCACGAGTTCACCATCCAGGTTGCCACTCACGAAGTTGTTGAAGCGGTCGTAAGGTGCAATACCGGTAAGGTTACCAGCCTGACCCCAAGAAGCCCGGAGACGCAGGGTAGAAATCGCATCGCCGATGCCACTACCTTGCCAGAAGTCTTCGTCAGAAATCAGGTAACTACCACTCACCTTAGGATAGAACTGCTCCCGATTGTCAGGGCTGAAGGAGCTCGCTCCATCAATACGTCCAGCTAGGGTCAAGAACAGGCGATCATTCAGGCTGAAGGTTTGCTGTAGGTAGTAACCCCAGATCTGCAAACGATTGATATCCGAACGTGGATTAAACACAACAGCCGCTCCATTTACTGTCTCTACAAAAGGAGCCAGCGCACGACCGTCAGCTACAGAATACTGGTTCTTTGAGAATTGAGAAGAGAAACCAGCCTGAGTAGTAGAGGTAATGGAAGAAGAAAGTGAAGTAGTGTATGACGAGTTAATGTCGTGGTTCATCTGGAACACTTGATTGCTCGCTGATGAGGCATAACCGTCATTGAAATAACCAGGGTTTACTGGGCTGTAAGGGTATGGGGGGATAAAGGTGTTACCCAGTTGGTTGTAGGTATCGGTACCGGCTAGATAGGTGATGTTGAAGCCCTCGAAGGGGAACAACGAAATTTTGATATCAGCAATAGCACGGTTGACCTCCTGGTTGATGTCAAAGTCCTCAATTACACTAAGTGGGTTGACACGCGTAGGCTCTACCGATTGTAGGTTGCCCAGCTCGTCGCGTTGGGTGATATCCCAGATGTTGTTGGTGATGTTTATGGCGTTGATTGGACTCCAGAATACATTGCCGTCGGGCTTTTCGTTTGAGAACGAATTGTTATAGTTCAAACCAACAGAGAAACTCATCCAATCGCTTACTGTCTGGTTGTAGCGCAGGCGAGCACCATAGCGGCGGAAATCGGTATTACGGACTATACCTTCATTGAAGGTGTAATTCATGGCCGCGTAGTAATTGGAGCTTTCATTACCTCCGCGAACGGATAAGTGTTGGTCTGTTCCGATACCAGTCTGGAATACTTCATCCTGGTAGTCGTAGCGAGTAACGGGTACTTTATCGGTGGAGAAGTTACGACCTACGGTAAGACCGCCAGTAACCGGATCAGAACCGGCAATAGGGTAGAGGCGTTGGTCGGCGCTGCCAAATTGCTCGCCACGGAGATTGATGTAAACCGTCTCACGGATTTCGTTCACATTCAATCCTGAGCTCAAGGTGATTTGCGGAGCACCGGATTTACCTTTCTTGGTAGTGATCAAAACAACACCGTTTGAAGCTCGCGAACCATAAATGGCTGCTGCTGCGGCACCGTTGATGATCTCCACACTTTCGATGTCGTTCGGGTTCAAGTCGGCAAGGCGGTTTGTACCTGGGCGTGCTGCACCTGCAGATACATTGGTGTTGGTCACATTGCTAGTAGCTGCACTGATAACCACACCATCTACAATATAAAGCGGATCAGAGCTACCCAAAATGGAGCTTGACCCCCGAAGGCGTACGGAGAACCCTCCTGCAGGATCACCAGAGTTCTGCACAATTTGTGCCCCGGCTACCCGTCCTTGAAGTGAGTTTAGTACTCCTTGCGGATTGGCATTAGTAAGTTGGTCTGCCTTAACAGAAGTGATGGAGTTACCTAAGGAACGGCGACTAGAAGTAACCGAAGAACCAATAACAACTACTTCATCCATCCGGAGAACATCCGTTCCCAATTGGCTATCCATCGTGAAAGTCTGATCGTCGCTTGTGACGTCTATCGTTTGGGCTACGGTTGCGTAGCCTACGTAGGAGAATTGTAATTCATAAGCGCCTGCTGGCCCTTTTCCTTCTACAGTGTAAGTACCATCAATATCGGTGATGGAGCCCGTACCCAAGCTTGGGATCAGTACGGTAACCCCGATTAACGGGGTGTTGTCCTCGTCGACGACAGTGCCGCTGACGGTGAAATTTAGGTCTTGTGCGCTAAGCGCAAATCCGGATAATAGCAAGAGTAAAACCGGTAATAAGCGGTGTAAAGCGTAGGTTTTTTGCATAGCCTCCAATTTTAGCGTCTTGTTCGGAGGCCTAAACTCGGGCTGACTGTGTTGTTGGCTTGTCTTGGATACAGCAGTAGAATACGAGTAAGGCGACGGAATACGGACGCAGATGGTTAGGATTGTAAAATTCTCTCAGGAAATAGCATAAAGCCGCAGCATAACGCTATTTTCAGGGCATATTTAAGCAATTTTTTTCGAAAAAATGCCAGAATTGGCCAAAAATATTGCATATTACTGCAATAAAATAGGTGTATTTTCCAGCATTTGAGTCTGACCTACCGCTTTGTGCAGTTTTTTGCAATATTATTCGAGGATTGCTGCAATAAGGGGAGGATGCGCTTTGATTGCGATGATTTTATTATAATTAGCTCGGTGCCTAACTTGTAAACACAATGCTAAAAAAGGAAAGACAAGCCCTCATTTTACGGGAGGTTAATATCCACAACAAGGTGCTTCTTAGTGATCTAAGCGAGAAGTTTGAAGTATCAGAAGACACTATTCGCAGAGACTTGCAAGAACTCGCAGCGAAAAACCGCTTAATCAAAGTAAGGGGTGGTGCTTTGTCTCGTTCCTATCATTCCTATTCCTACAAGGAGAATGATATCTATGCTTATCAGGAGAAAACCATCATTGCTCGTAAGGCGATAAGCATGCTGCGGGATGGCATGTTAGTATTGATGAGTGGCGGTAGTACTAATCAGGAAATTGCGCGAATACTACCGCATGAGCTTCGTGCTACTTTTCTCACTCTTAGCCTTTCTACTGCTCAGCAGTTACTGGAACATCCTAATTGCGAAACCATCTTCTTGGGAGGGCTACTCTCTCCTACCGCAAAAATTACCATTGGAGGAGAAGTCATCAGTCAGTTGAGTCAGGTTCGGCCAGATATTTGTTTCCTTGGCGCAAATGCCATTGACCCTGAGGTAGGACTGACAGATTCAGATTGGGAAGTGGTAGTGGTGAAGCGAGCTATGATGCAGGCTTCCTCAAAGAATGTGGTACTTTCCATTGCGGAGAAGTTGGGAAGTATGCAAAAGATTAAAGTAAGCTCGCTATCAGATATCGATTACCTGCTTACAGAGCTGCACCCAGAGCATGACCAGCTAATGCCTTATCGAGAAGCAGGTATAAAAGTGATTTAGGGCAACGAATATCGAAGCCTAAAATAGCTGTACTGCGACTTTGGTGGCCGATAAAAAAGTTGAAGTCCTATTCTTGTAAAGGAAATCCTAGCGTTTACAATTGATGGATGCTGGACAATTGAGATGACCCTTCTGGGTTACTTGACCAGTGCCTTGATGCACTCGCCGTTCGTAACCAGGGCATTGTTTACAGGTATAGACGACCCATTCACCCTCTTTTCTCTTGTCTTGCTTATGATGGGCGTAAAGCGCCGCTTCGGTGATAGGAAATACTGTTTGCATAGCTGATGTCAGATTGTGTCACTGGCGGCCTGTCAGTGTGTAGTTCATGTTCCGGGGGGTAGTAGCTTTTGTAAATGCTACTGGCCGCTATATTATGCTTTCTTGTATACGTAGAGGTGGCCTGTAGGTTTCGTGCAGAAACTGATTTTTTTACACTGTGAGTAGATCAATCAGATGTTAGAAGACTTATCTTTGTGCCATGAATACAACGAATCCCACCATTCACATGGTTGACCTCAAAGGTCAGTACCAGAAAATCCAAGATGAACTCGATCAGGCCGTACTGGATGTTATCCGTTCCGGTGCATTTATTAATGGCCCGGCAGTTAAGCAGTTTCAGGCAGATATGGAGGCTTACCTCGAGGTAAAGCACGTTATCCCATGTGCCAATGGAACCGATGCACTGCAGATTGCACTAATGGCCTTAGGCCTCGAGCCAGGAGACGAAGTTATCGTGCCAGCTTTTACCTATGTAGCTACGGCTGAGGTGATCGCCCTGCTCCGCTTGACTCCCGTAATGGTGGATGTTGATCCAGAGAGTTTCAATGTGACAGCTGATATTATTGAAGCAGCAATCACAGATAAGACCAAAGCCATCGTGCCAGTCAATCTCTTTGGACAGAGTTGTGATCTAGCTCCGATTATGGAACTAGCCCGCAAGCACAATCTTTACGTAGTAGAAGATAATGCTCAGGCTATTGGTGCACGTTACACCTTCCCTGATGGTACAGTAAAGGCTGCCGGCGCAGTTGGAGATATCGGTTGTACTTCCTTTTACCCGTCTAAGAACTTGGGCGCTTATGGTGATGGCGGTGCTATCTATACTAATGATGATGACTTAGCCGCTCGCATTCGCATGATGGCCAATCACGGACAGGTTCGTCGTTATTACCACGATGAAATCGGCGTGAACTCTCGCCTAGATTCTATTCAGGCAGCAATTTTGGGTATTAAGCTTCGCAATCTTGACGATTACAACACTACGCGTCGAGCTGCAGCAGACCACTATGATCAGGCTTTTGCCGATGTCGCAGAGCTTATTACGCCAAAGCGCCAACACAATAGTACGCACGTTTTTCACCAGTATACCCTCCGCGTGACGAATGGTCGCCGCGACGAGCTACAGGCCTATTTGAAAGAAGCGGGTATTCCGAGTATGATTTACTACCCTGTGCCACTTTACGAGCAGGAGGCATACAAAGGGAAAGCAGCGAATGACGTTGATTTCTTGCCGGTTACTGATTTGCTTTGCAAAGAGGTTATCAGCTTGCCTATGCACAGTGAGTTGGATGAGGATACGCTTACTTACATCAGTGATAAGGTCAAGGCCTTTTTCGCTTAAGGAGCCTGCTTATGAGCGCTACCTTTTTTGTACATCCGTCGGCTATCATTGATGATGGTGCCCAAATTGGTGCGGGTACCAAAATCTGGCATTTCTGTCATGTAATGCCTGGTGCCGTCATTGGAGGGAGTTGTTCTTTAGGGCAAAATGTATTTATCGCGAACAAGGTTCGCCTCGGCCGCAATGTCAAGGTGCAAAATAATGTTAGCCTGTACGAAGGGGTAGTCTGCGAAGATGATGTTTTTATCGGGCCCAGTGCAGTATTCACCAATGTCATCAATCCTCGAAGTGGTGTTATTCGAAAACACGAATACAAAGCCACCGTCTTGGAGCAGGGGGTAAGCGTTGGCGCAAATGCGACAATCGTTTGCGGTGTTCGTCTGGGAACCTATTCCTTTGTGGGAGCAGGTACTGTGGTGACAAAGGATGTGCCTGCCTATGCATTAGTAGTGGGTAATCCGGCTAGGCAAATTGGTTGGATGAGTGCTAATGGTCATCGCCTACACTTTGATGGGGAAGGGCAAGCACGTTGTGAAAGCGGTCAGCTGTATGTGCTGCAAGACGGGCAAGTTAGACCTGTCTCAGAATAGCTCGTTTATCACTTACTAGCATGAAGTTTCCTCCAACATCTAGGCAATAGCTGTTGGGAAAGACCTTGCGAAAGGTCTTCTCATAAAATCGGCTGCTGGCTTTTTTGTCTTCGGCATTATAGGCAAGCCGGTTGAAAAGAAGCACACCACCATCGCTGAGCAAGGTGGAAGCTTGAGACAAGAAGTCTGTCGTTTCGAATTGTGGCGGTACCACGTCATCGTCAAATAAATCTATACAAATTAGATCGTAGGATGCTGGGCTCAATTGCTGTACAGCGATCGCGGCATCGGCCGTAATCATATGGATTGGGCTTGCCAGATTGTTGAGCGCATAACGATAGGCAAGATCAACTACCTCTTCATCGATTTCTACTGCGGTATAGGTGCAATCTTTTTCGTGCAATTCTTCGAGTATCACAGGGATACTTCCTAAACCCAAGCCCAGGATCAAGACTTCCTGAAAAGGGTACTCCTGCCAGTTCCAGCGTTCAAAAGTACGAGAGAAGTTGGTGTAGAGGTCTCCAAAAGAGTAGACGGCATTAGCTGTGCTGAGTTGGTACCTGCCCTTGGATAAGCTCACATACAAATGCGGGTTGTAATCACTGCTGGTACTCTCGAGATGAATCTCGAACAGGTAGCTCAACCAAACTTTCCAGCGTGGAGCAGGCATAGGTATGGTAGTTAACCGAATAAACGAGTCGTACCGTGTGAGCTTACTTGCTAGACTCCCACCGACGATATTTAGCAGTGTCTTCGTAGATACGCAACAAAATTAGGCGATCCTGTACGCTCAATTCTTGCCCACGACGCGCCATAACACGTTCCATCATATCAAAGGTCTTGCTGGTGCGGTAGGTGCTAAAACCACTGGCGCCGCCCCAAGCAAAGGAGGGCACAAAATTGCGCGGGAAACCTGTGCCAAATATGTTAGCAGCTACGCCCACCACTGTACCTGTGTTAAACATGGTGTTGATGCCAACTTTGGTGTGGTCTCCAAGTACTAAGCCGCAGAATTGGTGGCCAGTCTTCAAAAATCGCTCAGCCGGGTAGTTCCATAGCTTCACTTCCTCATAGGTGTTCTTGAGGTTGGAGCAATTGGTATCTGCACCAATGTTACACCACTGCCCAATAGCTGAATTCCCGAGGTAGCCTTCATGACTCTTATTGCTGTTCGCTTGGAATACCACGTTGTTGACTTCGCCACCCACCTTACATTTTGGGCCGAGGGTAGTTGGGCCATAAATTCTTGCTCCCATTTTTAGGACAGAGCCCTCACCCATAGCCAAGCCTCCACGAATCAAGGACCCCTCCATGACCAGCGCATTTCGTCCAATATAGACGGGGCCGTTTTGGGTGTTAATCGTAGCACACTCTATCGTAGCACCTTCCTCAATAAACAGACGGTCAGCAGGTCCTATGAGGCGGTTGCTGTCTGATAACGGCTGGCTGGTCCGGCCCGCTGTTAATAGTTGAAAGTCTGCCTCTAGCGCCGCTTTGTTCAAGTGGAAGATGTCATAGACACCACGTAGCTTGAGTATTTCTGTCTCACCCGCCTCAAAACCTGACAGATCTCCAAAGTCTTCGTCCTTAATCAGCTTTTCGATCTGTTTGCCGGTGAGCTTAGTGGCAAGTAGTTCGCCATCGAGGAGAATGGCCTCGTTAAAGTCGAGTTGTTCGATAAGGCGAACCATCTGTGCTGTTGGCAGCAGTGAGCCGTTAACGAGAAAGTTCTCTTCCCCGTAATCCATTTCGAATTTTTCGGTCAGATAGTCCTGAGTAAGGAAAGAAACGGGGCAATTCATGACGCGTTCCCACTTCTCACGAATGGTGAGGATTCCAATTCTTAATTCGCCTACTGGCCGGGTGTAGGTCAGTGGCAAAAGATGTTCACGGGTCTCGTTGTCGAAAAGAATGAGATGAGCCATAGGGGTGTGGTGAGCTAGAGAATTAGTCAAAAATAAAAAAGTCCCAAGCAGCGCAAGGGCCGATTAGGACTTTTTCGTTCGTAACCAGACAATCGTCTGCGCTTACTTCTTAGCGAATTTGGCAAATTTCTTATTGAATTTGTCGATACGACCAGCGGTATCTACAAACTTCATCTTACCCGTAAAGAACGGATGAGACTCACTGGAGATTTCTAGTTTCACCAGTGGATATTCTTTGCCATCTTCCCAGCTTACATTCTCCCTTGAAGGAGCGCAAGAGTAAGCCAACCATGATTTGTCAACCGAGATGTCACGGAAGACAACCAGGCGATAATTATCGGGATGGATATCATTTTTCATGGCGGTAATATTTCCTGTTCAAATTCGGACGGCAAAGATAGATTTATTTTCTGTAAAATCAACAGCCTCAGTGGGTTTTTTATTTAACCATCTCTCTGGCACCATTACTGATCGTTGATCCGAAGAAAATTGCATTGGCCAAAAGCTTGCTTGTGCCAAACCAAAAGGCTCTAAAAGCAGGCTCTTGCATCATAGAAATTGTGCGTCCGCCACCACGGCCACTAATAATTATTGCTGCAGAACCGGAGATAGCTTCCAGGCTACTTGGATGTACATAACCACTCAATAGTGGATCTTCCGTAAATCGTATTGGTGTTGCGTAAGGATTCTCGCTAGGCTTATAAAATAGATTGCCGCGCTGGAATACCGGAAGATCCGTACGTTCAAATCCGTAAAGGAGTGGATGAGAGAGGTCTACTTCGGTATTGAAGATAGAACCACCCAATACTCGGCCGCCGCCATCACGACTCAATTTGCCGTAAGGACGTTGTTCCCGATCGTCCTCGGCTACTTTCACTGAGGTCAATTGAGCCAATTTATTACTTGCGCACCAGCTGTTGGCCCGCTTTTGAGCAATGAGGGTGCCGCCAGCGCTTACCCAATCCCGTAGCTTTTCGGCTTGGCCATTGCCCCAACGATAGCTGCCATTTGGCATAATGATGACGTTATACCGATCAAGGTCTGCTCGGCGCATGTCCTCCGTAGCAATCTTAGTTACCGGAATGTGGTAGCGTTGGTCCAGCAAGTGCCAGTTGGTACCGGCCTCATAGCTAGTGATGCCATCACCGACGAAGACCGCTACTCGGGGCATTTGCAAAGTCTCATATTTACGGCTACCGAGGTCTGGTCCATCTGAGCTTAGTCCGGTTTTTACACCGTACATCGAAACGCCTGTTTCTGCAACACCAGCTTTTACCAACTCATAGATATCAGCACTACTGTGATCTCCCTGGTTGGCTACCGGGAGAATTACGGTTCCAGCTGCGTATTCCTCGCCGTCAATAATAGAAGCTTCGGTAGTGACCTTTAGGCGAAGGCCTTCATCCATTAGTGCGTAGGCTAGCTTAGGTGCATAAAAGTCATCCCAAGGCAACAGGTAGGCGTAGTTGCTCTGCTGTGTTTCGGCTGTTACTGCGCCTGGTGCAGTAGTTAACTGATCTCCAAGGCGTGGACTTGAATTCAATTCCGCATATGGCAAATTGCAGGCCATAGGCAAGGTCCAGGTAGAGATATCATAGAACAAACTGTCTTCGAATTCGAGAATCGGATCGAATACGGCTTTGATGAAACGGTATTGGTTTTGCTGCAGTGGCACCACATATGCCTCATTAGCTGCAAAAGATTGACCTCCTGCGTTTACATCGCTGGCAAGTGGATAGATTTCTACCTCGTGCACCATGAGCATGTCAATCAAATGCCGGGCGCGGCTGTCATCACTATCTGTGCCAAATACGTAACCGTATCGTCTTTCGGCAGCGGCCTCTTCCTTAGCGGTTTGGAAGAATTCCCGTTGGAAGCCAAGGATGTCGTTCTTTAAGCCCACTACTGCTTCGTGCGTACTCAATGAAGTACGAACTTGGTTGCGGATCGTAAAAGGGAAGGTTAAAAGCCCATTGTCGCTTTCTTGTATGTGGCCACGCGAACTAGCCTGCTCAAATAGAATTCCAATACAACCGTTGACATCCGGATAAGTACTTCCTTTCCCGATATAGTAGTCGTCGTATCCTTCTTTAGAATAATAGAGTGATCCTATTTCATCCAAAGACTTGGCGTGGTAGTTGCCAATAGCTTCTGTCAATTCCTGATTGCGCCAAGGAGTAATCGGGTGAACTCGGCTGGGTTCTCCTGGCATAAAGAAGAAAGTTGAGTTGGTGCCCATCTCATGGTGATCCGTCAGTACATTGGGTTTCCAGTCATGGAAAGTTACAACTCGACCACGGCCTTCCGGGTGCTGAACGGGCAACCAATCCCGGTTCAAGTCGAACCAGTAGTGGTTGGTGCGGCCGCGAGGCCAACTTTCATCGTATTCCCTATCCATAGGGTCGGCTGTCATCGTCAGGTTCTTATGCATGTTGGCCCAGGTACTGAAGCGTTGGAAGCCGTCAGGGTTGTAGCAAGGGTCAAAAAGAATGATGGTGTTGTCCAGTAATTCGTCAATAACTTCACCCTGGCCTGCTGCCAAATAGTAGGCTACGAGTGGAGCTGCATTTCCACCGCTAGGCTCATTACCATGGATGCTGTAGCCCTGGTAGAGTACTAATGGAGTATCATCAAGGTTGACGTCAGCTGAAATATCTGGATCGGTTAGGGCTACGTGCCGGGCTTTGAGGTCGTCCAGCTGGGCATGATTCTCCGGACTGGTTATTGTCAAATAGATCAGCGGTCGTTGTTCGTGGGTGCGGGCGTACTCAGTGAGTGTGATCCGTGGTGAGGACGCTGCCAATAGCCGCATGTAGGATAGTTGAAGGTCGTGGCTAATGTGCCATTCTCCAATCTGCCAACCTAGAAACGACTCTGGCGTAGGTATAGCCGGATCATAGGCAATATCCGGTAAATAATAGGTGAGTTCTTGTTTCTGGGCTTGGCCAGGCACAAAAAACAGTAGGCTTAGGCAAAGGATAAGGAGATTTCTGAGTTTCATACTAGTCTTGGTTAGTACAGATTAATGTAGGCAGAATAAATGCGAGCTTTTCCTGGCTTCTGTAGAAGTCCCGGATTGTGCATTGGTTTACTTGATAAGAGTTAATTCATACTGAATGCTACTCTAAATGCAATGCGGAAAAGCTGTTAGCCTGCCTTTTTAAGGAAAATAGAGATATGCTCAAGGTAGTTCATACCTTGCAGTGAATACCCCATTAGAATCAGTTAATCACGAACCTGTGTCATCGGAAGACCTTAAGTTGTTAAGCATAAAGCCTTCCAATTTATTAGGAGAAGAGGCGCTGGGCTTCGTGGAACGTCCGCTGAGTTGGCCCATTGATCCAGACAATTATAAGTTGGAATGTACTTGTTTGCAGTGCTTTGATAAATTTGAAATCAAGATTACTCCCTTTGTGTCTCAACCAAATCAGTATGGCTTTGGGTATTTACAAGATCGGTTTCAACTATTGAGTGAGGACGATATGCCACGCGTGCGTTTTCGAATCGAGTTAAAAGAGCACTTGGAGTTACGTCCAAGGCCATATCGTATAGGTAGCTGTCCTGCTATAGGGAGGCATTTGCAGTGCCCTAGTTGTGATACGTCATATCTGATGATATTTTCTGTGGGAGAACAGCAACCCTCTCGAGATTCTATCTTTGTAGCTGGTGTCTGGCATGTGGCTAGCAGCTGTTCGCTGTGATACTACTTCTGCTGCTTCTCGAGTACCTCAACTTCGAACAGTAATATTTGGTTAGGAGGCACTATGGTACGGCCCATACTACTAACCAGCCCCTCTTCTCCATAACCTAATCGGCTGGGCACTAGCAGCTGGATTTTTCCTTCCACATTGATTAATTGAAGCCCCTCGTTCCAGGCGTCAATCATATTGCCTACATAAAACTCAAGTGGCCGATCTTGCTTTTTTGAGTCGGCAAATACTGTACCGTCGAGTAGGTAGCCTTTATAGTGGGCGCTGAGAAAATCGCCCCAGGCGATTGGTTCTCCATCCCCTTCTTTAAGTATGCGATAGAAAAGCCCAGAGTTGGTAGGCTTTAGGGGTAGTAGATTCTCAATGGCGTAATCTATGATTTCGTTTTGTTCTCGAGCGGCGCGGCTGGTATCTGTACTCAGATGAGCTGAGAGTTCTAGCAGTACTTCGTCTTCGTTGACTGGGGGTAGTGGGGCACTGGCCTCATCTTCATTAGTAGAAGGGCTATCCGAACTTGAGTTGGAACCACAAGCGGTAAAGAGTAGTAGCGTCAGGAGGTATACGACAGTTCTCATGGTGTAAAGGAGTGTGAGGCCTTGAAATGGTGATGTTCCACAAATGTTAAGGCCTCAAGTTCGGATTTTACCGGCTTTTAACAACATATTAATACCTGTTAATCTGTAATTAAACCCCAGGTTTTGCGTTGCTCTTGCCACTAAACTGTAATAACTTAGTAAGTGTAAAATTACCCCACGAATATGAAAACAGGTGAGTAGAAAATACTCACCTTATTCAAAAAGCCGACTGTCATGAAACAACTTCAAATCTTGCTTGCAGCGGTGATTATCACCACCGCGTTTTCTTGCTCTGATTACGCTCGCTTGGAGCGTAAAGAGGACCGCCTAATCGGGGCCTGGGAATTTGATAAAGCATTCTACCGAAACGATTGGCAAATCTTCCGCGATGATGTGTTCCACGAATTCCGTGGTGATATCATTGAATTCTACGATGACTATAGCGCCGTTTATGACGATGCCAGCGAAGGTGTCATTTTTGATGGCCAATGGGAATTGTTCTTCGAACGTCAATGGGATGGAGATGATGAGGACATCGAATTCTTCCTGGACATGTACTTCTTTGAACCCAACGGAAGTGAATCCTTTGCCTACTTTACTTGCGTGAACTTGATTACCCGAAATAAGCTCCACGTGCGAGCGCGTACCCGCAATGGTTGGTACACATTCAAGTTCCGCAAAATCTAAGTCCTAATACGACAATTCCATATTTTGGACAGCTCTAGGACAACCCCTCTGGCAGAGAGGCTGTTTCTATGAAGTATATTGAGCGTTGGTTGGTGCTACGGTTCCAGCCAACGCTTAAAAGTTGTGCTAGATGAAATATGAGTTTATTGATCGCAAGTTGGGGTCTATCTTCGGCTATACGGATAATTTGCAGAAAGACCAATCCTCTTTTTCTATTGATGCAGGAGTGATTCAACTCCTTTGGAATCGAAACAAGGAGGCAGTCCCTGTTCATATCGATGACCTCGTTATTCACCTTCAGCCGAATCAGCTGGTCACGACGACCTACTTTCAGCACGTTACTTATCCTTCTAATAGCTTACCGCTAAACGCCTTCCTGTTTAATCGGGAATTCTACTGCATTGCTGATCATGATGAGGAAGTGTCCTGCAATGGCATATTGTTTTTCGGTACGCAGGACTTACCAATTATCTCTATTCCAGAAGGGCAGGAGCGGAAGTTTGAGCTTCTACTGCAGGTAATCATTGAGGAGTTTCGCACCGTAGATGGCATCCAAGGGGATATGTTGCAGATGTTGCTGAAGCGTCTGATCATCATCTGTACTCGATTGGCTAAAGAGCAACACATTGTGAAGAATCTCAACGATTCACAAATCGATACCATCCGGCAGTTTAATGTGTTGGTGGATATGCACTTCCGTACTAAACGAAAGGTGAAGGACTACGCGGAGATGTTGCACAAGTCGCCTAAGACACTGTCGAATCTATTCGCTACGTATAATCAGCAGTCACCCCAGCAGATCATTCAAGATCGCGTCTTGCTGGAGGCCAAGCGCCTGATTCTCTTTACGGATAAGCAGACGCAGGAAATTGCTTATGATCTTGGCTTTGATGATCCCGCCTACTTCAGCCGCTTTTTCAAAAAGCAAGCCGGCATGACGCCATCCGCCTTTCGAGAGCAACACCAGTTAGTGGAGGGAGCGTGAGGCTGATCAGTCAAAATGGCGATTAAAATGAAAGTGAAAGTTCTGGACTAACTCAACTAAATTCACTAGCTCAACTAATCCAACTAGCCAATCCTCATTCCCGAGCGTCCCCCCATGTTACCGAGCGTCCCCCGACG
>ENA-UENW01000058-UENW01000058.1-marine-metagenome-genome-assembly--contig:-NODE-58-length-70803-cov-3.725745_pt1 | contig 70803 bp, 54 predicted proteins | sample MGYA00237876_ERZ529329 | MGnify/ENA primary metagenome ERZ529329 (study PRJEB26372, sample SAMN05368346) | marine metagenome | biome: cultured habitat; feature: ocean water; material: water; isolation... | reverse complement strand
CGGAGCTGTCTCGCCTCATGATGGTGCTTAAAATCCATGCCTTAGCGAAAGGATACTCGGGTATTGGTATGGCGGTACTAGATCGTCTATGCTGGCATTTAGAAGCTGATGTTATCCCAGTGGTGCCAGAGCAAGGCTCGGTTGGGGCTTCTGGGGATTTGGCTCCGCTATCACATCTTTTTATTCCCTTATTAGGCGAAGGCCAGGTGTTTTACCAAGGTGAGATTCACGAAACGGCGACAGTGCTCGAGCAATTTGGTAAAGCGCCGCTGACACTTGGTCCAAAGGATGGCCTGGCTCTAATTAATGGTACGCAGTTTATTGCGGCCCATGCTGTTTTGTTGGTAGAGCGCTTCCAGCAATGCCTGGATCACGCAGATATCATTGCGGCATTGATGATTGAAGGACTGAAGGGATCGAAATCTCCTTTTCATCCGAAGTTGCACGAAGTTCGCCCGTACGCAGGAACACAGCACGTAGCTCAGAGAGTTGCGCGTTTCTTGAATGGTTCAGAAATTATGGACTCCCACGAAGATTGCGACCGGGTGCAGGATCCTTACTCTTTGCGGTGTGTGCCGCAAGTGCATGGTGCTTCGCGGCAGGCATGGTTGCACTTAAAGGAAACAGTAGAAGTCGAGATCAATTCGGTGACAGACAATCCAATTGTTTTTTCCACAGACGAGGTGATTAGTGGTGGTAATTTCCATGGTCAACCCTTGGCAATGCCTATCGATTATGCCTGCTTGGCGTTATCGGAATTGGGTAATATATCAGATAGACGATCCTACCTTTCGCTGGAAGGCAAAGCTCCTGGAGTTCCGAAGTTGCTGATGGAAAATACCGGCGTCAATTCCGGCTTTATGATTGTCCAGTACACCTCTGCTGCGCTAGCGAGCGAAAACAAAGGCTTGTGTTTCCCTGCAAGTGCTGATAGTATACCGACATCCTTAGGGCAGGAAGACCACGTGAGTATGGGCTCTATCAGTGGGCGTAAGGCACTGCGTGTATGTGCGAATGTGCAGAAGATCCTGGCTATTGAGTTGCTCTGTGCTGCTCAGGCGGTAGATTTTCATCGCCCACTGAAGTCTAGTGAATTCCTGGATCAGGTGCATCACCGGATTCGTCAGGATATCCCTAAAGCAACGGAAGACCGCATCTTCTCTAAAGATATTAATGAAGCAATTGCTCTACTTGACAGTAAGGCTTTACTTCAGCTCGAACAGGAGCACTTTGATCGCGTCAAAACACCTTTTACTACAGAAGTGTCATTAGTAATATGATTGAAACAAGCGTAAACTTTCAAGAACAGATCCTTCAGGGTATACCGGTTGAGTTGCCTCCCGTAAAGCCCTATCCTGCCGATGCCAATCGTGCACCTCGGCGAAAAGATATTCTTACAGCGGAAGAAAAGAAGCTCGCAATTCGGAATGCCTTGCGTTACTTCCCTAAAGCGTGGCACCAAGAGTTAGCAGTAGAGTTTGCTCAAGAATTGCAAGACTACGGCCGCATCTATATGTATCGATTCCGCCCGGACTATGCGATGTATGCTCGCCCGATATCAGATTATCCAGCACAATCACGTCAGGCGGCATCCATTATGTTGATGATTCAGAATAACCTGGATCCAGCGGTAGCACAACACCCTAATGAACTGATCACCTACGGTGGAAACGGAGCGGTTTTTCAGAACTGGGCGCAGTACCTGCTTACGATGCAGTACCTGGCCCAGATGACGGACCAACAGACCCTACACATGTACTCAGGGCATCCGATGGGCTTATTTCCGTCACATGAAGAAGCACCACGTGTGGTCGTGACGAATGGCATGATGATCCCCAACTACTCCAAGCCCGATGATTGGGAACGCTACAACGCACTAGGGGTAACCCAATACGGGCAGATGACCGCGGGTTCATACATGTATATCGGGCCTCAGGGTATCGTTCATGGTACTACGATTACCGTTATGAACGGATTTCGCAAAACCCTACCAGAAGGGGAGGGCCCTAAAGGAAAGATATTTCTTACGGCTGGCCTGGGCGGTATGAGTGGTGCACAGCCAAAGGCTGGAAACATCGTCGGTTGCATTACTATTTGCGCAGAGGTAAATCCTAAAGCTGCTCGAAAACGCCATGAGCAGGGTTGGGTAGATGTGCTAGTAGAAGATATTGAAGACCTGGTTCATCAAGTTCGCCAGGCGCAGCTTGACGAGGCTACGGTGTCCTTCGCCTATATTGGTAATGTGGTGGAAATATGGGAGCGCTTCTATGAAGAGGACATCTTCATTCAATTGGGCTCTGATCAAACCTCACTTCATAATCCTTGGGCTGGAGGCTATTATCCGGTAGACTACTCCTATGAGGAGTCCAATGAGCTAATGACTTCCGACCCTGAGGCTTTTAAGCAGGCTGTACAGGAAAGTCTGCGTAGGCACGCAGCTGCCGTAAATAAGCACACCGCTAAAGGAACCTACTTTTTTGACTATGGTAATGCCTTCTTGCTGGAAGCATCCCGAGCTGGAGCAGATATCATGGCCGATAACGATATTGATTTCCGCTATCCAAGCTATGTACAGGATATCTTAGGTCCGATGTGTTTTGACTATGGTTTTGGTCCTTTCCGTTGGGTCTGTACTTCTGGGAAGCCTGAGGATCTGGATAAGACGGATGCTATTGCCGCTCAAGTGCTAGAAGAAATCCGAGTGCAATCTCCGGCTGAGATTCAGCAGCAAATGGCTGATAACATCCACTGGATCAAAGAAGCTAAGGCCAATAAACTAGTGGTAGGTTCTCAGGCCCGTATACTTTATGCAGATGCGGAAGGCCGTGCTAAGATTGCCGCAGCATTCAATGAAGCCATTGCTAAAGGAGATATATCAGCTCCAATTGTACTAGGGCGTGACCACCACGATGTGAGTGGAACAGACTCAGCCTATCGGGAGACCAGTAATATCTACGATGGTAGTCGCTATACTGCTGATATGGCGATCCAGAACGTAATTGGAGATAGCTTCCGTGGTGCCACCTGGGTGTCGATCCACAATGGTGGCGGTGTAGGATGGGGAGAAGTAATAAACGGTGGCTTTGGAATGCTGCTGGATGGTTCGGAAGCTGCTGAGCGCCGCCTCCGACAAATGCTGTTTTTTGATGTGAATAACGGCATCGCCCGACGAGGTTGGGCCCGTAATGAAGGTGCCTTAAACGCCATTCGCCGAGAAATGGAACGAACTCCTGATCTACAGGTGACGCTTCCAAATCTAGTGGATGACGATATACTGAATAATCTGTAAAGATCGCTTCTGAAAGTAGCCATGGAGACTCGCGGGCATAGCCCTAGCCAACGAGTAAGCCCGTCTGTCTCTGTGGTTTTTTAGTCTCTTCAGAGGCTGAATCTCTACGAATACCTATCGCTAGGCTTTCGAGCTGCTCTGTCAGATACCATTAGGTGTTATTTTTTACAAAGGAATGTAGACTGACACACTTCGATTTACTCAATCTCTTACCACTATATCATGCTCCATTTAATAGGCCCCTTCACACAGATCTTGCCACTTACTGATCTTCCTACTCGCGGTTCTATTGCTGATGATGAACTGGTGATCGTGGAGAATGGCGGTATTGTCGTCGAAGACGGTAAGGTAGTTGAGGTAGGTAATTTCACTACACTAAGAGAAAAGTATGAATCGGCCACTGTGCAGGTGGTAGGTCAAGCTATGGTAGCCTTGCCGGGCCTTATCGATGCGCATACACATATTTGTTTTGCGGGGAGCCGAGCAATGGATTTTGCTGCGCGAAATGCTGGGAAAAGCTATTTAGAGATTGCTGCTGCTGGCGGTGGTATCTGGAGTACGGTGCAGCACACAAGGGCTGCGAGCGAAGAGAAACTAGCTAAACTGACGCGCAAGCGTCTGGATGTCTTACTTCGCCGAGGTATAACCACGGTTGAGATCAAGAGTGGCTATGGACTTTCTGTTGAGCAAGAACTAAAGCAGTTGCGTGCCATCCAGAAGGCTGGCCAAGGGCATGTAGTGGATGTAGTAAGTACCTGCCTGGCGGCACATATGAAGCCGCGTGATTTTGATGGTGAAGCAGAAGCCTATCTAGAGCATATCTTGCAAGACCTCGTCCCGATTGTAGAGGCCGAGCAGCTTGCTCAACGCTTTGATATTTTCATCGAGCAAAGTGCCTTTACACCAGATCAAGCTATTTCTTATCTGACCAAGCTAAAGGAGCGCGGGTTTACACTGACGGTTCATGGTGATCAATTTACTGTAGGAGGTTCCGCCGTGGCGGTTGAGTGTGGTGCCCTAAGTGTAGATCACCTCGAAGTAAGTGGCGAAGAAGAGGCGGCCTTACTCGCCCAAAGTGATACTATCCCTGTAGTGCTTCCCGGGGCTACAATTGGCTTGGGGTGCCCTTGGGGCAAAGCTCGGCTGATGCTGGATGCTGGATGTGCGTTAGCGATCGCTAGTGACTGGAATCCTGGAAGTGCTCCTCAGGGTAACCTCATTGCCCAGGCTGGTCAATTGGCGGCCTTTGAGAAGCTTTCTACGGCCGAGGTGTTCGCTGGCCTGACAGAGCGTGCAGCGCGAGCCCTTGGTTTTTCTGATCGAGGTACTCTGGGAGGAGGGCAGATTGCTGATATCGTCGCTTTTCCAACCACAGACTACCGCGAAATTCTATACCAGCAAGGTAGTCTTGGACCGTCGCAAGTATGGAAGGCTGGTGCTCCACAGTTGTAACTCATCCTGTTGCCGGAAATAAAAAAGCCGGACTAAACATAGCGCTTAGTCCGGCTCCGAAAATCTGGTATAAACAGAAACGAAAACTCGGTAATTTCTGTCTTTGTGGTTCTATTAACGCATTGACCGTGTCAATCCACGACTAATGCGGTAACTGGCTTTACCTACTAGTAAGCTCAGTGCAACTCCCATTGGGATTCCAATGGAAAAACTGTCAATCATTTGTGCGAAGTAAAGGCCCAACATCAGGCCCAGAACCATCCACCACGCAAATACTGATTTAGGATTGCTTAGACGCTGTAGCATGCTTGAGTTCATTTAGTTTTAGAGCATATTCGCTCCAAATATTTTTAATTATTCATGGGGTGAATCAAAATAACATTGCAAAACTACGTTGGTTTGCTATGTGACGCAAAATTTTTATGAAAATAATGCTTGTTTTTTGTTCTGTTGATTTATAGCCGTTTAGCACATTATATGGCGGGCTGAAAAGCCCTTGAAATGGGGCTTGGTTTACCCAATGTTTACCAAATATGAACTCGCTGTTTTACCCCCTAGCCAAGTTTAATTTTTTGCTAAAAAAATGGCTATCTTGTAGCTCAACCAATCAAAAAATCTACCAAATGAGCTTGAAGGATGATTTAAAGCGGATATTTTTTGGTGCCAAGGCCGTAGCAAAGTCAGCTGCAGAGAAGGCAGCTGAAGCCGCCAAGGAAGCCGGAGGAGACTTAGCAGAAAAAGGAGGGGAGTTGCTGGATAAGGCGAGTGTCAAGGCAACAGAGTTGGGTGAAGAACTGATGGAAAGCACAGCCGAAGCGAGAGCGAAGGCGAAAGATACCTTGGATGATGTCACTGATCGCGTATGGGAAGAGACCCAGCACGCCATGGACAAAGGGCGTGAACTAAAGGGTAAAGCTGAAGACTGGATCGCTGACCAAACAACATCAACAGAGGCGCCTACAGAAACACCCACTGATGATTCACTAGGTTTCAGCGCTGATGAGCCCGAGGAGCCTAAAGCGGCAGCTGAGCCCATTGACTTTGAGGCAGATGATGAAGCTGAACCGCAAGAGCCTGCTGCGCCACGTGAGCCTAGTGCCCTAGAGCAAGCTGGAGATCAGGCTTTAGACGCTGCCGCAAGAGCTGGCGCACAAGCCTTAGATGCCGCTAGCGAAGCTGGCAAGAAGGTGATGGATGTATCAGAAGATATCGGAGGTAAAGTACTAGACGTAGGCGGTAAAATCTTTGATAAGGCGAAAGAACTTGGAGGTGATCTAGCCAACAAGGCTGCTGACATGGTAGAGCGTGCCCAGGATGAAGTAGATCGTGAAACGCTTCAAGATGCTCAGCAAAAGGCAGAGGAGATGGCACGCCAAGCACAGGAGCGTACTGATAATGCCTTAAAGAACACTAAGGATAGTTTACTTGATGGCAAGGATGATTTCTTTGCTCGCGCTGAGCGCTATGCCCAGGGCGACTACCATAATGAAGGTGGAAAAGAAATCACTATCAATACTAATCCAGAGCACGAAGAGCCTAAGCGTGATGGTAAGGCTGCAGGCTTTGAAGATCATGATGGAGACGGTGATGAGATCATCGATGATGCCATCATTGACGAAGATTAATCTAAGCGAGCGTCCTGCTCAATAGACCAAAGAAAGAACCCAGGCTGAACCACTAATGGTCGGCCTGGGTCAAAAAAGGTCATGTTCACTTGACCTTCATTTACGGATATGTTCACGCAAAGGTTGCGCCTCTGCCAGGGAAAATTCCTTATTGGCCGATAATAGCCAGTGGAATTGTTTCTAATTCGGCTCCAGAACTCACCCGCAGATAGTACATTCCAGATGGCAGATTAGCAGGCAGTTGTAGTTCTACTGCTGTACTGCTTTGGAAAAAATGCAGTGGCCATTGCTGACCACTGCTACAAACCAAATGTACTTGTATTGAGTGAGTATCTGTTGGCAAATTCAGTAGAACTGAACCGCCTGAAAAACCGGGGTTGGGGCTCGCGCCCGCTATCGTGAAAGTATTATTACTCAGACGAACTTGCATATATTATTATAGCCGACGTCTGAATCCAATATCCCTGTGGGCCACTTAATCAGTACCCGTTTCAGGTTTTTGTGCGTTCATTGTTGTGTTAGTGCTCAATTCTAATAACGAGGCCAAATATGGTCGCGATTGCTTCAAAATTTAGGCCGTCATCAATGCCGCTTTAGGGCTGTAGTTAGTAGTGATCTATTTGTCTCACTTGTTTGGGCTGGTTCCCGCCTAGGCGAAAAATGTACGCTTGAAAGCGGAGAACGGTAGCGAATTTAAGGAAAACGGACGTTAATTTCAATTGAACGGTCGTTTTTATGTGTTTTTAGACGAACATATATAATTAAGTCACAATTGATAAGTGCTTTTGGAGTGGGGATTTACTGCAAAAAAATGGCCACTATCTGCAACCCTTCTTAATCGGAAGCGTCCTTGAGTTATATTAACTACATTTAAGGTAAAAATGGGTCGCTATCAATTAGGAGAATTAGAAGAGTTGGTTTTACTCACCGTTGCTATCCTGCAAGATGATGCCTATGGTAATGCTATTGCCATCGATCTTAAGGAACGTGTGGGCCGCTCCGTATCTATCGGATCACTGCAAACAGTGTTGAAGCGCCTGGAGCAAAAAGGCCATTTGGTCAGTGCCTTTGGTGAAGCTACTCGCGTTCGAGGAGGGAAGCGCAAGAAAATCTACTCCCTTACCAACTTCGGCAGGCAGAGCCTCGAGGATAAACGCCGAGAACGGCAACGGTTGTGGGATGCCTTAGGTGGTCATTTTAAACCTGCAATCGAGTAAGCCATGGATCATCACCCGACACCTCCAAGACGCTTACTTCAATTTTTTCGCTGGTTTATCCACCCAGATTTTCTCGAAGAGATTGAAGGCGACCTCACTGAGCGTTATTCCGAATACGCGCAAAGCACCAATAACCGTAAGGCTTGGTGGCTTTTCCTGCGTGACATCCTCACACTGTTTCGCCCTTCGCTTTGGCGCCCACTTACCGTTCACCCTTTAGGAATCACCATTATGCTAAAACAGAATCTGAAAATTAGCTTCCGCAATTTGCGGCGCAATCGTTCTTTTTCCCTGCTCAACATTGCGGGATTGGCCCTGGGTATGGCGGTCTTCTTGCTCATTGGTTTATGGATCCGAAAAGAACTGCGCTTTGATCACCACTTTGCGGAACGAGATCGCATTGGTCGAGTACAACAACATCGCTTCCTGGGTGAGGAAAAAGGAACTTGGTGGTCCAGTACACACCCCATGGCTGACGTGCTTCGTGCAGAGTACGCTCCGCTTTTCGATTTAATTGTGCGATCCACCTGGGAGGAATCTGCTGATCTGACTATTGATGATAATGAGCTTTCCGCAACGGGCCTTTTTCTCGACCCTGATGGCCCGGCATTGTTAGAATTACAGCCTGCAACGGGCGCATTATCCTTTGCCAACCCAGATCAAGTATTGCTGTCAGAATCTGCCGCCACGAGATTATTTGGACGGCTTCCCTCAGTTGGGACAGCATTTGAACTTCGTGGTCAAGCAGTACAAGTGGGAGGTGTTTTCAAAGATCTTCCTAAAGATTGCTCCTTTGTGGATGTAGAGTTCTTGGCGGCTTGGGAGTTGTTTGCCCAAATTGATGATTGGGTGACGGGTATGCCGGATCCCTGGTATAGCAATGCTTATCAAACCCTGGTACGACTGGCACCCAAGCAAAATTTTGAATCTGCCTCTCGCCAGATCAGTGGTATATATCAGCAATACGCGACCTATGCACCCGAAGAGATTGCGGCGAAGGCCGAAGCTTTCATTCACCCAATGGCAGATTGGCACCTGCGAAGTGATTTTGAGAACGGCCAATCCGCAGGTGGACTGATTGATAACCTCCGTTTATTTGGGTTAATTGGCTTGGCGGTATTGCTGCTGGCCTGCATTAACTTCATCAACTTAAGTACAGCCCGTGCTGAGCGCCGCAGTCGCGAGGTAGGTGTACGCAAGACGATTGGTTCAAGGCGGCATCAATTGATTGGACAGTTTATGGTCGAGTCAATTGTGCTTGCTGGCTTAGCTTTTGGCCTGGGTACAATTGTGGCCACTATCCTACGGACTTCTTTCAATGAGTGGGCGCAAGCAGACATCCCGTCCTTCTGGCTAGATCCTTTCTTTTGGGGCTTTGGCTTGCTCATCACCTTTGTAACGGGGGTGCTTTCTGGAGTTTATCCTGCCTTCTATTTGTCGGGTATATCCCCGATAACGGCTATTCGCGGGCCACAAGCTGCGGCCCCTGCTCGACGTTGGCCGCGCCAACTTTTGGTGGTCTTTCAATTTACGATAGCACTTACGTTGATTGTCGGGGTGTTTATGGTGAATCGGCAAATCCAGTTTGGTAAAGACCGCAGCCGGGGCTACGATTCAAACCAATTGGTAATGACCATTCTAGAGGAAGATGCCTTTTTGGAGCATTGGTCGGTAGTAGAGGATCAATTGCTGGCTAGCCCTGCGGTATCACATGTGGCGCGTGCGAGTTCGCCAGTCACAAATGTTTGGGCTACCAATAGTGGCTATGATTGGCCCGGTAAAGACCCGGAGCTGGCAGTGGGTTTTGCTGCTACGAGTGTAAAACCAGAATACGGTGCTACAGTGGGTTGGGAGCTTCTTCAAGGACGCAACTTCAATGAAGAATTGAGTACGGACTCTTCAGCGTTCATCATCAATAAGGCCGCAGTCGAGTTTATGAATCTGGAGGAACCCGTGGGTACGGTCATGCGCTGGGATGGTAAGCCTTTTACGATTATTGGAGTTGTTGGGGATATTCTGGTGGATTCGCCTTTCGGAGATATTCGCCCACACATCTACCAGATGGGTAACAGCGAACACCGAGTCTTGCACATGCGTATCGCTGACGGCCTAGTACCAAGTGATGGATTACTGGCACTGGAGGAAGCTCTGCAAACACAAGTGCCTGGGCATATTCTTGAAAGTCGTTTCGTAGACGAGAGCTTTGCGCGAAAGTTTGCAGCAGAAGAACGCCTGGCATCGCTTGCGCGTTTCTTTACCATTTTGGCAATTGTGATCAGCTGCTTAGGATTATTGGGTTTGGCAGCGTATTTAGCGGAGCGCCGTCGCAAAGAGCTCAGTATCCGCAAGGTGCTCGGAGCGAGCAATCTGTCCCTATGGCAATTGCTTTCGCAAGATTTCGTGCGTTTGGTACTACTAGCATCATTGGTGGCAGTACCGCTGAGTTGGTATCTGATGCGGCAATGGCTACAGCAGTTTACCTATCAAACAGACTTACCTGCTTACATCTTTGTTTTAGCCGTAGGGCTAACATTGGGTATCAGTCTTTTGGTCATTAGCAGCCAGACGATCCGGGCCGCTCTCCGTAATCCAGTTGAAGATTTGGGTACGGAATAGACGGTAAGTTGGAAATGGGAAGGCGAAGGCTGAAGGATAGTTACACGATTAATTGAGTTCATCGCTTCCTCCGCTTTCCCACTTCCCACTTCCTACAGCCGATCACTTCTAAATCGCGTCTTCAGCTCGCGCACGACACGGCGGTAGCGACGTACCGTTCGGGCATCCACGTCTGGTCCTAGCTGCACATATCTATTACCGACAATGTGCATGCCGTCCCAATCGCCAGGACGAATTACAAAACGTCGATTGCGCTGTCTTTGTGCATCTATGCTGATTTCAGCTGGTTCTGGAGTGGACTGTTCTGCATTAGCGGTTGTAGGCTCAGTTTCTTGCGCTTCCGGCCTGCGAAACTGTCTGCGCAATGCCAGTAGGCCCTGGTTGCGTACCACGCCACCGCCTTTACCACCTTTGCCTCGTTGGGTACTTGGTGAGGCGCCACTTTTGTTGCTAGCTTTCGGTGCTTTCTCGGTTGTCGCAACCTCGACGGCTACTGCCGATGGGCCACTGCCAAGGCTGAAGCTGGCTTCGGAGAAGGAGCCACCGTCATTGCCAAAGGCTTGCGTCAAGTCTAGACTCTCCGTTCCTGGATGAAGTTGGATCTCCTGTGTGAATGCTTGTAACTCCCCCAAACGATTGCCTTGATAAGGACGTCCGTTATTGAGTAGGTACGGTGAGGCCTGCGGCCGCTCATCCTGTTCTGCCTGGAAATTGAGCCAGAGTGCATCATCAGCCTGGTAGTAGCTTCCATTTAGATAGTATAAACCAGTCTCTCCATCGATGCTACGTCCCTGGAATCCCTGCTGACTGGGGACGTAAGTTTTGTCCTCTGCTACAAACTCGTCGCCAAAAGGCGTGAAAGCCTGCTGCTTAACCCATTCTCCATCGGTATTACTGATGAGCAACACATCTTGGAATGGGTTGGCATGATAGTAAAACAGTTCGCGCTCTGGCGTGCGTAGGGGATTGGTGTAGCCATACCCGGCCACTGCATTGTCAGGGGTAGTGGGTTCGGCGTACCAAACGGGGTGTCCCGGAGGACCATTCGGATCTGGTGGTCCTTCTGGCGCAGGCCAACCCGGTGGTGGCAAAATGCGTGGGTCGTCGTCTTCCAGTTGTGGTAAAACCACTGCATCCTCCCCATTATCCAGGTAGAAAAATGGCAATGATGGATGACCCGGAGGAACACCTAAGTCTTCCGCAAACTGAACGAGTAATTCCCGAAGTCTCCGCAGACGGTCTGCTAGATCGATATTACCAGCAGTGATCTGCTGCGCTGGCGGCAAGAGTTGACTGGCAAAGTACCCGGATCCTTTCTTGGTTAGGATCCGCTGATTATCCAGGTAATAGTGCTTGATGAAACTATCTGCTCGTACCTCTAGTAGCGGGCTGACATATAAGGTATACTCTCTGGATCCATGATTAACTCCACCCAACGGCGTCGCATCCAAGAAAACACCAGAACCTGGGCCATGGCTACGAATCGCTCGGCGGCCATCTGCTCCGTAAGAGTAGCGACTGATATAACCGTCTTGAGCAAAAGCAGTGAGACGCCCTTCCTCATCGTATTGACTGAGTTGTAGGTTCCCCTCTCGTTTGCGTTCCTGGCGTTGCCCTTCTGGAGAAGGCGTAAGCTCCCAATCACCAATATTGGTGGCAAAGTGCACTGGATCTGCCTCGTATTGATAGTCATGAACTACGGTGCTGGTATCTGCGCCCTGATCATTGGTAGTGATCCGTTGCAGGTATTGAAGTACGGGGTTGAAGAGATCGTCATAGCTCATCTCCATTTCAAAAGAGTAGGTTTCCGTTGGACTGGTCCATTCACCTACAGCTTCCTCTAGTCGATAGGCAGCGTCGTAGCGGAAGTTTTGTTGCTGACTGCGAGTGCCACTCAGTTCATCCGGTGGCGTCGTATCGCTGATTTGCAGGAGGTTGCCCAATGCATCGTACTCGTACGTTTGCTGGATGCGGAAATTACTGCCTCCGAGTTGACTGGTATAGCCTTCGTAGCGGTTTTCCTGAGCAGCCTTTTGGTAGCTGATCTGATCACCATTGCCATAGCTCATCGCCAAACGGTCGCCGAATTTATCGTAGCTCACGGATTGAACGTAATCGTAGAACTGCCCCTCTTTTTCACCACTTAGGCCATTGATGCGGCCACTGCGGTCATAGGTATAGGTGATGAGTTCTCCGTCGGGGTAGTAGGCTTGCTTGAGGCGGCCCCAGCTATCATATTCGTATTCGCTGACAAAGGTGGGCTGCTCGATTTCGTTGACGATTAAAGTCCGTACGACCTTGCTGACTTCTCCACTCTGGTTATACCACATTTCTTGGGCACCACTGGCATCTTCCACCAGGAATACCCGCCCATTGCGGAAGTCAGTCGCACTCGTGTCACCCCAACTGTACTTAACCTGGTTTTGTGGATTGAATGGATAATCAATCTGTGTCAGGCGTTCGAAGTCGTAATGGTAGTTGATTTGTGCACCTTCTACTTCACGTTCCCGAATAGCAGGGGTGATCTTGCTGTTGAGGTTGCCAGCGGCGTCGAATTCGTACTCATAATGACCACCGTCAGGGTGATGCAAATCCGTCAGTCGACCCAACATGTCTAATTCGTAGACGGTCGTATTGCCGGCGGCATCAATGATCTTGGTCGTTTCTCCTAAGGCATTGTATACGTATTGAGTCCAGATCAACCCATCTGGTCCGGTGTGTGCTTCTGCCAGTAGACGCGAGCGGGCATCCGTCAGGTACTGATGTTCGCCACCCAATGGATCACGAAGTATGGTAGCTTGACAATTAACGCCTTCGGGAGTGGTAGCAAAACCGTAGTCTACCTCAAAGACGGTACCATCTGGCATGGTAATGCTTTCGGGGCGGTTGAGCGGATCATACACGTAGCGACTAGGCGGTTGATTATCTGGAGCAGCACTGTAGGTGCCACCGTTGCCAGCTGGTAACAAGGCCGGATAGTACAGTTCTATCGTGCGGTTAAATGCGTCGAGATTTTGTTTGCCCGAAACCTCCCATTGCAGGCTCGGTGCTGTATTTGGGCTGGTACTCACTTCAGCTTGTCGCTGCTCCTGTGCCAGGGTGCCATCACTTTTGAAAAAAGCGTAAGTGCTGAGGTTGTCCTGATGTTCTGGATCCCAGCGTTGCGTCGTAAGACGAGCCCCCGTGCCTAGCTGATAGGCGAATTGATAGGAGTAGGGATCTCCCTGGAGTCGTTCTCCCGGTAGCAGTACTTCAGTTACGCGGCCAAGTTCGTCGATGCTGTAAGTTGTCAAACGCTCATATTGGTCTACCTCACTGAGCAAGCTGCCAAAGCGAACGTCGTAGCTACGCTCCCATGATTGTCCATAGCTATCGTATTCGCTAATTGGATAGGAGTGTACCGCCTCGTCAAAAGTATAGTTGTAAGTAAGGCGTTCTCCTGCCGCATTAGGCGGGCGAGTAATTTTTGTGGTGTTAGCGTACTGGTCGTATTCATAATCATAAGTCGCTCGGTTGCTACCGTCAATATGATAGTGTATACGCTGTACCGCCGCGGTAGCATCTACTTCTGAACGACGAAGGCGGACTAGGCCGCTTGCATCAGAGACTGCTATACTATCACGTACCGCTACTTGATAGTTGTCTAACAAGTAATGGTAACTGATGCGTAGGTCAACCAGCTCGCTGGGGTGGCCTCCGCCAAAATCAGTAAGCTGAACGAGGTTGCCGTATTCGTCGTATTGGAATTGCTGATTGCGGTTTAGGCCGATAGTGCCTTCTGGATCATAGAGCAGATCTCTTTGCTGCACCAACGCCGGGTACACGCTGATAGTGGGGCTGCTCAATTGAATAGGTAAGAGGGTAGCGCCACTTTCCGTATCGCGGAAGGCGTAAGTGTACTGCTTCTCATGCAGGATGTTTTCATCTGCATCCGTCCATTGCTCCGTAAGTAGTAAGCCTTGTTCATAATAGTTCTGGTTGGCGAAAGTCTGCACATAAGAACGATAAGGTGTATCACCATTGTTGGTGTCTAGATGCGTCTCTTTGACTTCTTCAAAGCCGTAAAAAGCTCTTTCGTGCCGATCATGTTGACCGCCGGAATAAGTAAAGCTACTGCGACTGATTTCGTCTGCTTCCCCACCACGTACTGTCGTGTTCTCCAGACTTTCCATTGTCCAGACGCTGTAAGGTTGTTCATAGGTGTTGCCCTGTGGGCTGTAGTTAACTATGAATTCACCACCTAATGGGCGTTGCACACGGCGAAGCAGGTTAGTACGGCCAATATTCGATAGCTGCACTTTGAGTTCATTGTCATTATTTGACTTAAGGAGGTCTGGGTAACCATCACCGTTGATGTCATCCAACTGGCGGTGCTGACGACTTACGCCACGCCCAATTGCGGTACTAGGATTGATACAAACCTTCACGACAATAATGGGGATACACACAGTGAAAGCGGCATTGACAGATTCGCCGGTGGCCGAGCCTTCATCTAGTTGATCCATACCTACCCAAGGAATTGGGCTGGCAAAACCGGTGCCCGTATTCAGCTGTACCATTGTTGGTTCTCCAATCAATACGATATCCGGTAAACCATCGGCATTGACGTCCTCTAGGCTTTCCGTACTGAGGTTGTCCGTTCGGGTAAGACTGATACCTCCGGCAATACTACCATTAAAGAGGTTGATACCAAGGCCACCTCCACGATCCAAGCTACTACCAGCTTGAATCTGATCAAAGCCCCACTGCTCAAACGGGCCAAAGGTGTAACCGTAGTTGAGGGCTGCGCGACCGTCATCGCGAACTTTATCTACCAGGCCATCGCCATTGATGTCCGTCCAGGAGTGCACGGCATGGTCGTTGTCATCACTGAAGTTGCCGCTGATTCCGACGGCATCGCCAGCAGTATTGCCAGCGTTTTTAGCATTCTTGCCCAGTTTGTTGGAGCGTCGTTTCGCTTTGCTAGAGCGCTTATTGCTGGCGCCACCTTTGGGCTCTCCACTGTTAGTGGTTCGAGAAGTCACAAACGAGCCACCCAGAGTGAAACCGGTAGCCTCACTTTTAGCAGCATGGTGACCCTGGAAAGGGTGTATAATAGTCACATCGCCATAGCCACCCTGATCGGTACTGTACTGAATGGCGGCACCTGAGATAATATCAGGGTAACGATCTCCATTGAAATCCATTACGTCCATCTTTACCTCCGAGTCTACCCAGGTTTGGCTGGCTGTACCGGTGACAACGGAGAAGCCCAAGCCACCTGCAATACTGTATTCGTCGGTTTCCGTTACGCGGTTTGGAGCGCTAAGGCCTTCACCACTACTGGCCGGTGGAGCGGGAAGAATGTTGTCTTCACCCAAACGGGAACTACTTATTACTTGTGCACCCACATAAGTGAAGTTATCATACCCCAAGTAGCACATGGTCTTGGCATCAGGCAGCATGGTCAAAAAAGGAGCCGTTGCGGGATCGAACAATCCATCCAATTCATCCGGATCATCAGAGATTTCGCCAGGATCTTCGGCATTGTCGTCAAGAGCTAATTCCGCTTCGATGATGGGTAAGTTCGCTCGATCGCGATTGCCATTGTATTCAAATTGCCCCCAATGCCGGTGCATGGGGCCAAAGATGACACCATCGGGATCAATGACGGAATGATAGCCAATGGTGAAGGTCTCTGACTGCTCTTCCCCATTGACCATTGTAATCCGCTCGACTAAGGCACTATCCACTTGTTGGGCAGTTTCCCAGTCGTTAAAATGGTATTCAATGAAAATAACATCTCCTGCTTCCACGGTGACTTCAATATCATCCGCCTGATCTTGTGCGTCGGAAGCAAAGCGTGTTTTGTAAAGAATGCTATCTCCCTTTACGGAAAGTGTAACTCGGCTGCCATTCGGATTGCCATTGAAAGTAATAGCTGGAGATAATCTAAAAGTTATAGCGTCGGTGAACGTCTCTTCCTGGCTGTATTGCCAGGGCTTGTTGTACATACTGTGGTCGATAGTAGGACAGTAGCTAAAGACTGGTACTCCATCTTCATCAATGACCTCAATATCTGGAGAGTTGAGATAGTGCACGTTGGGCATCCAATTCACCTGCGTCCAATCAATTTGAGTGTCGGTATTGATTTGGAATAATAGCGCATCATCTTCCTGGGCAGGGTAGTCAATTTCAAGATCGAAGGTTGCGATAGAGTCAGCTGGAATAGTATCTACGTAGACTGGGATTAGAGTTGGAATACCAAGAATCTCTCTTCGTAGTAGAATCACCAGTTGCACATCATCACTGGTGCGCTGCTTATCAATGGTGCCACTGATGCGGATTTCGCCGTTCAGCGGTAGGCCTACTTCTTGTTCTGCACTCAGAATAAAGTCTTCACCAGCCTGATAACGAGCAATGGAGCGACCATTGGCATCCAGTTGATCCGTGCTAATTGCGTCCTCAAAGTTAGTGTAGGTAATTGTCGGCGACCAGTTGACCTGATCATTGGCTCCATCAAATACAGATTGCACCCGGAAGTAGATGCGGTCACCGGCATTGACGTTGATAGCAGCTACGCCAGTGGGGGTGAAGACATTATAGTCATCCGCATCAATTTCGGTAGACCACAACTCCGTAGAACCAGATTGGATGGCCACCCGTACACCATCATCCGAAGGGTAGGAGAGTGCCATTGGATCGGTAGGTTCTATGAGGTTTACCGGAGCTTCAATCTGAATCGTACCGGCAGTTGGTGCTTCCCACATCCGGACGACATCCTGCAAAGGATAGCGATCGATTCGTTCTTCTAATTCTGCTGGGTCTATTTCGAATAGCCCGTCATCTAACCCAGCGCCAGGGCGAATTGGACTTGGGGTATCTCCACTATTGGTAGTGAAGGTCGGGTCGCCATTGGCATTCAAATGGTTAAACCATACGGTACCATTTTGGGCGATGTCAATTAAACCGTCCCCATTAAAGTCGGTGAAATAGGTGTTATTGGTGGTTGTGGCATCGGTGTATTCGAAGCCCACATAGGCGAATGGTGGGTTACCTTCCGCACCCCAGGAATTTGAACTTGTGCTGGCGGTACTGAACTGGCTAATTCCATTGATGGGGCGTTGATCACCAAAGCTGGAGCTGCCGCCTGGTGTACTTAAGTTTGGTCGGTACCAAAGTGACCCACTTTTGCGGTAGATCTTATCAGGTAAGCCATCACTATTAATGTCTACCAGGGCAATGATACCTTCGTCGGAGCTGTTGCCATAGGCATAAGTGCCACCGGCCGTCTTGTCTTTAGAGAACAACTGGAAGTCGTTCGGACCAATTGTAGCTGCACCTCCCACATTGAAGTTGCTGGATGAGGAGCCTCCTAGTATAGAAGTCTCACCATCAAAGCCTGGAATCGGGTTGAGGATGTTTCCTTTGATATTGTCATTTGGTACGCTCCAGGATTCTTCGGCAGCAAAGGGTTGATAACTACCACTACTGCTGATGTCATCAAAATATTCGAAATCGTGGGCGTAGAAGTCATTGCCATTACTGCCCTCTTCTACAATTCGCTCTAGCAATGTTTTATCAAATGCACCGCTCTGATATTCTAGTCGATACGCGCGAACGACCTGCCCGAGGTAGCTGATCTCCACCCGTCGGAGTAGGTCTGCTGCTACCTGCTTGAAACCCAAGCGACAGTCAATGCTCTTATCTGCGCGGAGTGTTTCACCCAATTCCCGGTCGCGGATGAAATTGATTTGGAAAGGACCTTCTTCCGCTTGGAAGCCGGTATAGGTAATGTAATCAGGGTATAGTGCAGAACCATTTTCACCCCCACTATTCCCTCGGTCATTAACCCGCTGGTAGTAATAACGAATGTGATTCCCGTTGATGTCGATAATCTGGGTCAGGGCCCAATGTGCGATAGCGTCATCGTCGGTAGTCAAGGTGGCCTCCGTCGAATGGCCAGTATCAGGGGTGCCGCCATAGAAATAGCGGGTGCCATCCTTGTCAGTTACTTCCCACCAGTAGTTGCTGGGAGCATCTCCGTGCCGGATGATGCGCTCAAAGGTCTGCTCTACGCGAGGATAAAAGCGAGCTTCGGCGCTTCGTTCTCGAGCTTCGCCCCGATGCGCCAATGGGTACAAGGCCTGACCTGCGTAGAGGTAGGATTCCGTTTCGAAATCTCCATCGTACTTCGGTACACCCCAGCGGGTGTCAATGCTGATGGATGGAATATCTAACGTCCAGCCTAACCCCAACCAGCTGCTAGCGTTGTCGCTATCATAAGTAATGGCTAATTCGGGTTCGATTCCTTGTCGGCCTGGTGGAAGACTTAGTGGGTAGTTCAAGGCTACACTGCCTCGGTTATTGGCTTGTGGTGGCTCAATAAAGGTGATGCCGTCAACGGCAGTTGGTTGTTCAAACTGGCCGTAAAGTGCACTACTGCAAAGCAGTGCTAGCAAGAGGAGACGATAACTCATTGTACGACGATTTTTTGGGTGAAGGTGTGGGTGCCTGCGCGTAGGTTGAGCGAGTAAGTACCCGCAGGAAGAGGAGCCTCTTCCGCCGCGAAGTAGTTGTCGGCGGGGTACTGTCGCTCCCAGAGCATCTGCCCTTTAGCATTGGTAAGGCTTACGGTAAGTAGGGTGTTGTGCTCCATTCGTAGTTGCCACTGCCAGGAGCGATCACTGGAAACGGGATTTGGGTAGAGTCGTAATGCTTGTTGCAAGGTGGAGCTCTCTAATTTCGGCCGGCGGATAAAGGTGAAGTAGAACTGGTCATTATCTGGCCAGGTGATCTCCACGAATTGCCCAAAGCGACCTTTGGTCAATGACTCCATGGGGAAGGTCATGCCTTCCGCTAGGGAAAAGTCATGCTCTGCGGTACTGGCAATCAGCCGGTATTCGTATGCGTCTGTCTGAGGACCAAGCCAGCGACCTAGATCAAGTTGCAATTCCATAGATTGGGTGGCAAATGATCCCGTAACTTGCGCCTTCCATTCTCGGCCCAGGATTTCCCAGTCTGCTTCATCAGGATGGTTGTCCCATTCCAATAGGCCATTGTTGTCGCCAAGCAGGAAGAAATGTTGATCCGGTAGGGAAGTGCCGCGTAGTCCATTCTGGGCTGGGCTTTCTTTTAGGCTTATTTCCAATAGTTCATTGGCCTCCGCCGAAGCAGTGCGGCTTTGCTCCCAACCGCTACCGGAATCCTTGCCCAAGCCAAATACTCGATAATGATAATCTTTGTTTTGCTGCGCATCCCATGTCACCTGTTTGGTGCTGCTTAGGTAGTCGGTGCCAATACCCGCAAAACCAATAGTGGTGCCGTACTTCAACGCCAGATAGCTTTCGACGCGTTGTTGCTCTTCCTTCTCCAAGGTTCTGGGGAAGAACACAAACTCAGCTATTGATCCCGACCATTGTTGGGCGGGAATGGATACCGGAGTAGTAAGTTGACCAAAGGCAAACAATTGGGCGTCGGCCTCCGTGTTAGGCGCGATGACTTGCTGATAAGTTTGGAGCCTAGTGAAAAGGCGATCATCTAAAAAGTTGAGATAGCGCCGTTCCTTTAGGTCAGCCATACGTTTGTTGGTGCTGACTAATGGAGGGTGATCCCCCTGTTGCCAAGACCACAGGACTTCCTCTCGGCCTAGTGCTGGCGGTTGATAGACTACAAATAAGGTAGAAGAGGAGCTGAAGTTATCCGGTAGTTGAAGTGGGGCCGGTAACGGCAACTGCTGCCAGTTCGGACTGGGCCAATAATTGAGTAACCGACTTTCGGTACCGGAATAGGGAAGCCGCTCATTATTCAATACCCATTCGTGGCTTTCCGAATTTATAGATGAGGGGTGCCACCATTGCCAGACACCATCAACGCCACCCGGAGTGATATCCTGGGCTACAAGGTTGAAACTGGCGAAAAGGAAGCACAGTGCTGATAAGTATCGCATGCTTAACAGTTATTCGATGTTTAGAGCTTTGAAAACTGGGCAGATAGTCGTTGTAAAGTATTGCCGGATTATTGGAAAGGAACCGGCATGCCGATAGTCAGCTGGTAGTAATTGCTGGTGTTTTTATTCTCAATGAAGAGGAATGAATTGGCCTGCGTTTCTACCACGTCCGTGAGGCCATGCGTGTATCGCCCTTCGAGATAGAAACCAGAACGCGTAAGTTCGATGCCCAGACCAGCAGTAATGGCGGTGTTGGCTCGCCCCTTCAAGACGGTGCGCAGACTTTCTTGCACCTGTAAGTCGATGAATGCATCATCGTTGGAGGAGTAACTCAAGGTTTCGCTAGTCAGGTTGACACCGATCTGGCAGCCTGCAATAATGTAGGGCATCCCAGGAGGGACATTGATTTTGATGAGTGGAGCCAGGGTGAGATAGTCGTAGTTCATAGCGATCTCATATTCCAGGCCATTTACATCGGTGTAATTGAACAGTCCTCCCTGCATGGCGTAGCCGATTTCAAAACGCCCAACGATGTAAGACTTGGAAGAATGGCGATAGTCGATGAAAAAAGCACCAAGGCCACCAAGACGATTGTTGTCTTGTGTTTTGTAGGTCTCTACCGGATAAATGGGAGCGATCAATGTCGTTCGCAGATCGTTTACCACCGAGGAAGTGACACCTGCTTTAAAGCCCCAGAAGAATCCTTCTTCGAAACGACCACCTTGGTCGCGTTGGGCATTTAGGGAGGTAAAAAGTAATACGAGGATAAGGATGGAAATAACTCTCATGGCGTTAAGGATGGTTCGGTTCTAGGTTGTAGGGGAAATACCTCGAGCCAAGAACGTCAAAACAAAGCCAGGATCGTATTTATGGTAGTGGACAAAAGGTGGACAAGCGCGTTAAAGTATTCATAATGTGGTATTAACAAAAGAAATAGATCCGCCTCCTGTGTTGGGTGACGGATCTATTTTATGCCTTAGCGAAGCCTTGTCTATTGGATTTGCAAAGCAATTGAGCTAGCTTCTGAACCGGAAACTACCCGCAGGAAGTAACTGCCCGTAGGAAGATTTGCAGGAAGCTGAAACCGATCTCCAATATTATACAACAGCCAGCTTTGGCCAGTGATATTGTATAAGGTGCAGTTGGTGTTTTGGAGCGGGTCTAAACCTGATAGACGAATCTCTTGGCCTGCGTTTACCGGGTTCGGATAGAGTCTTGGAGTTGGGCCATCACCTGCTAATTTTACTTGGATTAGGCCAAGGTTAGCAAAGGTGCCATCAAGATCATACTGTGATAGGCGATAATACTGGAACCCTCCACTTGTAGTTTGATGGAGGTAGGTGTATTTTTGCTCTGTTTCACTATCACCATAGCTGTCAATCGCTTCAAGAATTCTGAAGGTCTGCCCATCGTTACTGTGCTCCAGTAAGAAGTAATCGTTGAATGATTCTATGCTAGTGGTCCATTCAACCATAATTCGACGATCATCCAATAGATTAGCTGAAAACGACCGAAGGGTTACAGGTAAAGAGGCAGCTACACTACCGATTGTTGAACCTGAAGGCAGGTTAGCTATCGCTGTATTCAAGTCAGCGAGCCCCCGTCATTATTGTTGAAAGTGAAGGTAGTACCTCCTATCGAAACGGATACCCCGTTATTGCCATTGGCTTCGAAACAGGTAGTATTGTCTACAATCACATCTTCACCAACAACAAGGTCGTTATTGTCAAGACAGAACTTTACACCGCTAATATCTCCAGAATTTATAGTTGAAGTTACTTCGACACGTAAAGTCGTAGCTCCCATGGATATACATTCAGAAATACTATTGCCACCAGCAGCTGCAGATACAATACAACAGGTAGGAGCATTACATTGGCCAGCATTATTCGGGCAAGTGCCAGAGCATTGTGCTGCTAATATGTTAGGTAAAATGCACAGGATGAAGCCTAATGCAAAAGTGTGGTAAATTTTTGTCATCATATTGGGAGGTTTGTTTCTATTGTTCAATACTGATACTGGGCGTACTACTAGAGCTAATACGCGATCTTGATTCTAAAAAAGCAGCGGTAGGTCTGTAATTAGGGCGCGGGGGAATTACTCTAAGGGGGAATTGTTTACAAAGATACATTAAAACTGTTTAAAGGTGCTTTTTGGAGGTTAAAGGGTGTTTTTTGCTGAGTATCCGGTTTTAAATAAAAAGCCCGCCTGCGTTTTTAACGCAGGCGGGCTTTTCCAAGTAATTTGGAGCGTTGAAACGCTATTATTGAACTTGTAGTGGTAGTGTAGTGATATTGCTACCGTTTGCCAGCCGAACTAAGTACATGCCACTTGGTAAATTGTTCGGTAAGCTGTACTGGTCGTCTGTTCGTTCAAGTAACCAGCTCTGGCCGATCAGGTTGTGCAAAGTACACTGCAATTGATCTTGATTCGCCGATGGACCAAGTAATTGAAAGAATTGTCCTTTTATGACCGGATTAGGGAAGAGGGTAGTCGCAAATGTGCCTTCCCGCTTAAGGCTAGTTAAGCCGAGGTTGGTATAGGTGCCATCCAAGTCGTATTGCCATAGGCGATATATATGTTCACCAGGAGTGAAGATTTGATGTTCATAGCTGTAGTGCTGGTCGATATTGCTGTTGCCATTGCTATATACTCTGGTGACAGGCCGAAAGTCTAGGCCGTCAGTACTATGCTCCAATAGGAAGTAGTCGTTGTCAGATTCAGAGCTGGTGATCTACTTGATTTCGTTGGTCTTGTCATCTTTCAGACTTACAGAAAAGGCCTTTAATTCTACAGGAAGGGATGCGGCTACTGTACCAATGGTGCTTCCACTACCCAATGCGCCAAAGGCGGCGTTCAACATATCCAGTGTACCGTCATTTGCGCTAAAATCATACGTAGTTCCCCCTACAGTGACCGATACCCCATTATTTCCGTTTGCTTCAATACAAGTAGCGTCATCTACAGTAGTACTTGGGTCAATATTGACGACAGCACCTTGAATACATAGAGAGCGTCCAGCTAGACTCTGGCCACTTCCTATTGTAGAGGTTACAGTAACTCTAATTATGGTAGCACCAGATGTTATGCAATCGTTCATGCTGCTGCCATTTAGTTCTACGAGACAACAATTGACATCAGATTCGCAATTATTATCATTACTCGGGCAGCTCGGGCATTGGGCAAGAAGAGGAGAAATAGCGGCCGAAAGAATGACCAGGAGTGAGAGTAAAATTCGTTTCATGCTTTTGAAGTTTTTACTTTAGATAATTCTAAGGTGGAAAAGTCACACGTAAAGCCCAGTACTACATCAGAGTGCTTATACGGTACTCTTTCGATATTTGTTCTATGAATAATTCTGACACTCCTTCAACGTGGCAACGCAGCCGCTCCGAACAAGGTCCTGACCTCAAACTTTTTCGTGCTCGTTTTGACTGGATGATCAACCCCCGGAACGGACATGAAGAAAAGATGATCCTGCTAGAGGGAGGAGATTCTGTCCAAATCATTGCTGAGAACGATAAGGCGGAAATATTGCTGATTCGCCAATACCGCTTTGGCTTATCCGATTACATCTATGAACTTCCAGGTGGAATAATCGACGCTGGGGAAAAGCCCGAGGAAGCCGCCCCACGCGAACTTATCGAAGAAACAGGCTTTGCCGCAAAAGAGTGGCGCCTACTTGGAGACAACCCCTCCAATCCCGTTTTCATGGAAGCGCATATCTATCATTTCGCGGCTAGTGGGCTTAATGAAGTCGGAGGTGTGAAATTAGACGATGGTGAAGATATTCATTGGGAGTTACGTCCACGAGACGAGGTGAAGCAAATGCTCCTGACTGGTCAGTTCCGCCATCCACACACGGTTTGTGGCTTGCTGGCTTATTTTGCCGAGGAGTTTAAGTAGGCCTCTAAACATACTTGGTCCTTCTGGGTTATTATACCTGTGTTTGTTCCATCTTTCTGACTGAATTAATCAATATGAGATCCTTAATACTAGCTCTTGTTTTTTTCTTTTCTATCTCCACACTCACCGCTCAATCTGGACCAGATGAGGACCAATTAGGAGCCTGGTATATGTATTTTGCCAGTACTGATTTAGGTGACAAAGGCTTTGGTATTCAAGGTGACTACCAATTTCGCTTTTGGGAGCCAACGGGTGACCTGGAGCAAATTCTCCTGCGGACGGGCCTAACCTATACTCCGGCTAATTCAGGGGTTAAGTTTACGCTCGGATACGGAAGTATTACCTCAGGTGTGCCGGGCGAAAGCACCGATCGCAGCCACGAGAGCCGTATTTATCAGGAAGCATTATTCTCGCAAAAATTAGGCGGCCGCTTTCTACTGACCCACCGAATTCGGTTCGAACAGCGCTGGGTGGAAGGACAAGATACCCGCACGCGATACCGCTATAACCTCTTCTTAAACGTACCTTTCAATAACACCAAGCTGGTTAAGAATACCATCTATTTGGCGCTGTACAATGAAATATTTATCAATGACCAAACGGATATTGGTGATGGCCGCCAGGTACAGTTGTTTGACCGAAACCGGACCTATCTTGGTTTAGGATACTGCCTCAGAGATAACTTGCGGACGCAGTTTGGATGGATGAAGCAGACTACCGCTAATTGGCAAAAAGGCCAATTGCAGTTTAGCTTGCATCATAGTATTTAAGGCGATTGCTAAAAAGCTTCCTTTAAAGTCAAGAACATGTAGGTAGTGCGGATACCGACGAGGCCCTCGTCGGGGGTGTAGTATAGTTCCAGGAAGCGATCTCCCAAATCCATTCTATCACTCGTTACATTCATGAACAAGCGATCGCCGAGCTGTACATCACCTAAGCTGCGCCCTCTACAGGGTTCATTATTATCGGTAGCAATAGAAAGGACTGGCGCTGTAATAGCGACATCTCCATCATTGAATCCTACGCCACGAATGTTCAGGTGATTAATAGGAGGGATATCGTCGTTTAAACGAGGATCACTGCAGAAGTCGGGTTCCAAGCTGATCTCTAATTTGGCACCGAGATCAATAGAGGTGAAGTCGAAAACGGTACGTTCACCGGCATACTTATAGTCAACAAAGCCGGCTCGCACAGGATTCGGGAAAGTGCGTTGGAAGCTGAATGCATCGTTCACGATGGGTTGCAGCATTCGCCATTCGTATTCTGTACCAGCTTCATCAATAAAAATGAGGGTGCTCTTCTCAAAATAAGGGCTGAAGTTGAGGGAGGCATCAGAAAGACCATAGAAGCCGAGGCTAACGATCTCATTGCCAGTAGCTGGCTCATCCCGTACAATGGGTTCTGTACAGGAAGCAAGCGTGAAGACGAGCAAAAGAAGAGAAGAATATTGGAACGTTTTCATAAGCTACTGCAGAATGGCTGCTCTTTTAATACCAAGATACCACTATTGTTCAGATCCTTCCTGCCTACGTTTCCACCATGACAGCAAGAAGACACCTCCGATCACCAATACTGCGCCAACCCATTGCCAAGTGCCAAAGGTTTCACCCAGAAAGACCGCGGCGAGCATAATGGTAGAAATCGGTCCAATACTACTGATAATGGATGCCGGGCCTGCACCTAATCGCCTAATCCCTTCCGCTACCATGAAGCTAGGGAAAACGGTTGCCGCAAACGCCATACCCAAGCAGTACCAGTAGACGGGTGCTGGAAAATCAAACAATGCCCACTGATATTGAATACCGTGGTGGATGAGTATCGCGAGGCAAGCGATACTCATGGTAAGCGAATTGTAGCGCAGCGTCCCCATTTTGGGCAAATACTCACCACTACCAATCAAGTAGATAGCAAAGGCCAATGCACTACCGAAAGACAAGGATACTCCTCGCCAAAATTGATCGTTTTCACTAATCTCGAGGCTTTGCGAAAAGGCCAAAGCAATACCGATATAGGATAATAGAACGGCTCCTACCTCTACCCAACTGATTTTCCTACCCAGGAAGATGGCAGAAATAAGCAGGACTAAGGTGGGATAGGTAAAGAGAATGAGCCGCGCCAAACTCGCCGTCAGGTATTGCAGGGACCAGAAGTCGCAAAGGCTGGCGACGTAATACCCCATTACTCCCAGAATAATAAGATGCCCCCAGCGGCGAGGGGTAAGTTGAAGGTCGTTTGCGCTTTTTTTGCGGTTACTGTACCAGGCCGCTAATAAGAAAAAAGGCAGTGAGAAAGCCATCCGCAGGGCGACTAGCGACACACTATCTGCTCCGTAACGGTAGGCCAATTTGATGAATATAGCCTTGCTGCTGTAGCCGATTGCACCAAATAGTACGAGAAGGATCGCCAGGCCCGTAGTACCCAGACTGAGCTGCAGTTTGTTCATGCAGCAAAGGTAAGTCAGACTTACTAGCTTGCCGCTTCTAGCCAAAGAAAAGGCGGTTGCATTTCCGAAATGCAACCGCCGGGAGAAACTATGATCAGACTACTATGAATATTCTATAAAGACGTTGTTTTTTGTTTGCTTGTTAGAAGGAGCACAAATCAACGTACTGATCAGCGCTAGGGGTATGCCCCATGGCCTGTGCTTGCTCTAGGTCGGCGCAGCCATCAGGGAAGTTGAAGGTCATAATCCGAGCCAGCCCTCTGTTGTGCAATAATTCTGGCTTGGTTTCGCGATCCAGGGCCCAATCGTAGTACGCAATAGCGTGTTGATGATTCTCTAGTAGCAACTGAATATTACCACGCAGTAAGGCCGCTTCGGTTGCAGGGAGGCTCTGCTCCTCGTATAACTCCACAATCGTAACCTCCGCTTGTTGGAGCAGTCCTCGCTGCTTTAGTTGATATACGTGGTTCAACTTAGGCGTTTCGGTTTCTACAGTAGCTAAAAGTTGTGCTTTGCTACTCGGATTCCGTTCACTGAAAAGGATAACGCTATTGGGACTTAGCCGCTGGGCCATTTGTAAATCAGCCGTAGCCTCTTGTTGGCGGCCCATTTTAGCCTTTGCCATCGCACGTTTGGTGTAGGCAGGTGCCCAGTTTGGCCATTGTGCCACAATGTTGTCGTAGGTAAGGATGGCCTCCTCCCAGCGGCCTTGCCGAACGAGGTTTTTACCCTTTAGTAAATCACCCACAACACCATTGCCAAATTGGCGCTGATCAATGCGTGCATTAGACTGGTATAAGTCGATCTGACTTACTTGACTAACCAACGGCCAAGTGAGTACCAGAGCTAGAAATAAAATCAGATGCCTCATGTATTGAAAGTTTAGCTTTTAACTTAATAGCTTTACTATCAAGACAATCACCAGCTGGATTGGTTCGGGAAAGGAATCATGATAGGATAATTGCCTTTGCACTCTATTCAGCGAGCGTTACTGGTTTTCTCTTTACTTGTTTTCAGCGCATTACCTTTCTAATCAGTGCTTATATTTGATTTTTCTTCCGCAGGTTAATTCTGGCTCATAGTATTATATAATCCGGCGCTTTAAGTACCGACTTTATGATCTTGCTGGGGCTTTGTTGTTTCACTCCATAGATAATTAATGATGCAATTGCTTGACTTTTTCGATGGCCTTGCGGTTTTGTTATTTGTCATTAGCCTCTGGGTTATTGTCTTCTTGCGCTATGTACTGGTGGCGGGGATTTTCTCTCTTGTGTTCTATGTCTTTTTCAAAAAAAGGTATTTGCATCGAAAGATCAGCACTAGACTGCGCTCTTCAAGCCAGCATTGGAAGGAGATAGCTTGGTCTTGTTGTACGTCACTTATTTTTGCGCTATCAGGTTTAGGGCTAGTTTGGTTATGGCAAAAGGGATATACAAAGGTCTATATAGGGAATACTCATTCTATTCTTTTTACTGTGGGGAGCTTGTTCCTAGCTGTATTGCTTCACGAGACCTATTACTATTGGTTGCATCGGTGGATGCATCGCCCAAAAGTCTATCGCTGGGTTCACAAAGTACATCATGATAGCATCGTAACATCTCCTTGGACTGCCTTTTCCTTTCATCCACTGGAGTCTCTTTTACAAGCCGTCGTAGTGCCCTTGTTAGTGTTGATTATCCCTATGCATCTATATGCACTTGTCTTTTTGCTGATTTTTATGACGGTATCGGCTACAATCAACCACCTTGATGTAGAAATATACCCGCAACACTTTGAGCAGCACTGGTTGGGTAAGTGGCTTATTGGAGCTACGCACCATAGCCTACATCATGCTAAGTTTATAGAAAACTACGGGTTATATTTTACCTTTTGGGATAAATGGATGAATACCGAAAGCTCTGACTTCGAACGTGTATTCCAGGAAAAGACAAGGCCTAAAGACTAGTAATCATTTGATGTCCATAATAGCAAGAAGGCGTAGCGTTTAATTCCTGTTTTGCGGCCTTGATCTATGTCATCCTTCCTGCCCGTAATAACCCCTGGTGTTGGCTCTTTGGAATTGTCAGTTGGGTACTATGAGGCAGGGCGTCTTTAGTTCAATATGGCTTTTATCTCGACGCCCTGCGACAACTCTTTTGTATTTCGCGTTTAAAACGCATACTTGCCAAAGAAGGTGATATTCCGACCAGGCTCCAGGATAATTCCAGGGGTAGCACTGTTTCTATAGCTTCTGTTGAGGTGCTCACGATAGTTGGAGTCCAATACATTCAAAACGGCAACACCGAGTGACAGTCCTTCGATAAGCTCTGCGCCCACTCGTAGATCAAGCGTACTAAATCCAGGTGTAGCTTGTTCGTCAAAGCGTTGAGAAATTCTGTTTTGCTCGCCTACAATACGGAGGTCCGTTTGTGCCCACCAATGCGTGCGTTCATGGCGTAGGCCAATAGTGCTAGCCCAAGGGCTAATTTCCGCTAGTGGTTCGTCTGCTATCTGATCCTGAGCCCAGGTGTAGGCTAGCGTACCATTAATACTCCAGTTGGTGTGTAGGTTGAAGTTGGCATTGATCTCGGTACCGAATTTATCAACCTGATCAAGGTTAGAAAAACGGCGTGCATGAAGTAGGTTGCCCATGAACTTGCGATCCAAGGTAGTGTCTACTATGCCCATGATATAATTGTCAATTCGAGCGTAGAAGACATTTAATCCAGCCTGCCAACGACTACGTTGAATTTCCGTCGACCATTCAATCTGGTGATTGGTCTCAGGGTTCAAGTGTGGATTCCCTACGTACTCATATGCATCTTGTCCTACCGTAAAGTGGTTGATGTAACGCTCAATCATATTCGGACTACGCACCCCACGACCAATTGCGAGTTGCATGCTCCAACCGCTATGCGTTTGGTGGCTCAAGGCAGCTGTTGCACTATAGTTCCAATGAACATCAGCCTGGATGTTGCCTTTATACAGCTCGAGGAAATCAGCTGCTGGAGCATTCGCCTGCCCATCGATTCGATCGAGACGCATACCGGCAAGCAATGTCCATTGGGGATCAAAATAGTAGCGAGCTTCCGTGAAGACACCAGCTTGATTGATTCCGGCATCCTGCCAAATGGCATCAACCATCGTCATTGGCATAGGTAGAGGTTCACCGGTCATCATATTGCGCTTCACGAGACGGTTCCGATCTCCAGAACGCGCAACGCCGCGATAGTCAAGACCGGTGTGGATGAGTACTTTGGGTTTGGGAGTCAACGTCAGTTCAGCTTGTGCACCATAGGTGTTGGCTTGAACATCCGCTACTGCTTCTACCATCATGAAGTTGGGGCGCCGCGTATTGGTCATTACGTGCTCTACCTGAGTGGCATAAGCTTTAAATCGTAGTTGACTGATAAGTGGAGAAAGCTGCTGACGTCGATAATCGAGCGTTAGGAAGTGACTGTCGTCAGAGTCGGTATCCATTGCCAGACCACTGTGCAACACATCTCGGTGGAACGCACTGCGCCAACCCACTTGAAGTAGCTGCTGCTCATCAGGCCGATAGGCTGCTTTTACATTATAGTCATAAGCACTGAACGAAGAAGGGATAAGGGTGCCATCGCCACTAGTATAGCTTCCGTAATCCTTCCAACCGCCACCTACCGTTAAATCTATCTCCTCACCACTGCGGTTCAGTTGAAACTGACCGAAGTGTGTGTTACCATTCGTCTCGTAACCCGATTGCACCGAACCATGAATCTGACGATCCTGTGAATGTGGGATGCCTTCTGTGACGATGTTAATGACTGCTCCTGTAGTGGGACCGTAGCGTACACTAAACGGACCACGAATGATTTCAATCTTTTCTACCTCTTGAGGATTAATGTGAGTGGTCGCTGGATCCATTCTCCCTGGGCAGGCGTAGGTAGTCTGTGCACCACCATCGTAAATTACATTCAGTTGCTCGTACTTGAATCCGCGGAAGGTAGGGTCTACCGCAAAGCCTCCTTTTCGGCTGAGGCCAAAGCCTGGAATATTCCGAAATAGATCTCCGATATCACGTGGCTGGGTTATCTGCTGCGCTGGATCAATCCAGGTATCAGATTGTGGTTGACTATAGTGTGGAGTACTACTTACCAGAACTTCCTCCAACAGAATGGGAGCGCTTGGTAATACGTAGATCTCTTTATTCTTGTTCAGTTCAAAGACTGTAGTTTCATAGCCTAGCTGACTCACTTCCATAGTGGTCTGACTTTTGGAAACGGTAATCTCGAAAAAACCATCAAGATCGGAATAGGTGAACACATCACCAGCTTGTATCAGTGCGAAGGATACGCCATGTGTTGATGGAGCTTCCTCCATAATGCGCCCTTCAAATTTAGAAGTACCATTTTGGCCTAGCAATAGACCTACGGACAATAGGAATAGCCCGCTGAGAAAGATATTTTTCATAGCAGTGTTATTTAGCGTGATTCCTGCACCAAACCGGTAAAAGCCGGTTGGTGCCCATCTAGAAAAGGTGTTAGAAGTCTTTCCTTCTGGCCAATCGGTCCATACTCATTGTTGGAACCAATACCCAAAGGCCTAGCGTGAGTAAGGCCACCAGGATACCAAGCGAGGTCCCCAGGAATTTCTGGAAGACAGCCCCGGTATACCCCATGATAGCAGAGGTGTCGAGTTGTAGCAATAGTAATATTCGGGATAGGTCAATAGGATTGAACAGGCTCATCCCAAGCGACAGATTCTCCAGTGGATAGTCGCGGAAAAAGAATAGTAGAATCAGCAGCAATCCATCGTAGATCACAGCAAAGAACAACCATAGAAGGATGGCCATGCCAAATCCACGAATCTTATTGTCGAATCGCAAGGCTATCAGGAATGCCAGACCTGAGAAAATGAACGACAAGACTACACCATTCGCTAATAGGAATAGAAAGGCGAGTAGCGAATCAGCTTGAACCAAACCGAAGAAAAGGAAGGGGAGTCCGATACCTAAAAGTAGGCTCACCGATAAAGACAGCGCTACGCCCAGGTATTGCCCCCAGAATATGGCCCGACGGGGTAGGGGCTGGGCAAGCAGTAACTCGGTAAATTCTCGGGAGTTATAGCAGTACATGACGCCAAACATGGTAGCGATCAGTGGACAGAGAATCAAGATGACGTTCATTAGACTGACGATCACCTTAGTAGAGTCTCCACTCAATAGAAGCAGGGCGCTGCTGAACACCAGGAAGAACCCAAAGTATAGATACGTCCATCGACTGCGGAGCAGGTCGAACAAAGTGTATTTGAGGATTTTTATCATGGTGCTAAGCGTTTTGTTGATCAGGTTCAAGTGCTTGTTCTAGCGCCTCAGACACTACTAGCAGTTGAGCGATAGCTTCTTCGACAGATTCGGCAGCCTCCTGCTCCAGCAGCTCTTCGATGCTGCCTTTGAAACAGACCTGCCCGTCGAGGAGAAATACGATCTCATCGGCCATCTCCTCTACGAAGCTCATAATGTGAGTCGTGATTAGAATGAGCTTACCTCGCTCACGTTCCTGTAGGATCAGTTCACGTAATTGTTGCATGGCTAAAGGGTCCAGGCCCGAGGTCGGCTCATCCAGAATGAGGATGGGGCTGTCGTACATGAAAGCCAAAGTGAGATTGACCTTTTGTTTGGTACCTCCTGATAGGTGGTTCAGACGACTATCAAGATAGTCGTGAAGGCCGAAACGATCAATCAGTTCTTCTGCCTGCGCTCGTCCTGGACGCAAATCTTGGATAAGGTCAATCAGCTCCTGGACAGTGAGGTTATCTGGGAAGCGGGCGATCTGTGGTAGATAATCCAATTGAGACCGATATTCCCATTTCCCCTTGATGGATTGCCCATCTACTTCGATCTCTCCCTGGTCAGGAATGACCATGCCCAGAATACACTTGATGAGCGTAGTTTTGCCGGAACCATTCGGACCCAGAATAGCCGATATGCGACCAGGAGTATTGAGTTCAAGATCAATGCCCTGCAAGACCGACTTCGGGCCGAAAGACTTATATAATTGGCGTATCGTGATCATAAGACAGCTTGCATTAGAGGTTCTGTGTCAATGACTTTGTCTGGCGTAAAGGCCGGACTTACTTTCTCTGAAAAGTTGAGTAAATCAATGAAGAGGCTACGCAGTAAAATGATGGATTCTGGTACCCGACTGATGACGTAGGCATAGAGCTTTACGGGACGATGGGGTACATCACCCAGGCCATCTCTGTCCAGATCATAGCCGGCATATTCACTCCAGTAATTGCCATTGAACTCATTGTTATTCACCTGACTGTTGACTACCAAGTCCAGTGTATTGGTCTGGAAGTTGTTTTGGGTGAAATTGTTATCCAGGCAGCCACCACTCATTTGTATGGCCCAGCCATTGGCGCGAAAATCGTTTTCGCGATATTCGAGCCGCGTGCAACCCTCTACCAAAATCCCGATAGTATTATGGTCGAATTGATTATCGATGATTTCGGCGTCGTAGATTTCTTTGAGTAATAGGCCATAGGAGGCCTGTCCCCAGTTGTAGAGAAACTCGTTCTCGTACATATTGATCTCCTTGGAGAACATCACTGCTACTCCCGCACCGTTCTGGGCGAAGGTGTTGCAACGGTACTGATCATTGTTTGAGAACATGAAGTGGAGTCCGTATCGGATGTTGTTCTCGCTGTAGTTGTTCTCCACGAAGCTGTAGTGCACAAACTCGAGGTAGATTCCATCGCGGTAACCAGAGATATAGTTATCAATGATGTTCAGGCGTTCGGCATACCAACAGTGGATGGCGTTGCCGGCATCCATTTCACTTTCTGCGGCCGCCAAAAGGACGTTGTCTGCGATGAGACCGTCTTCACCGTTTTCGATGAAAATGCCGAAAAAGGCATCAATGATTCGATTGTTGCGAATGGTGAAGTAGTCATGTCGCTTTACGCGTATTGCGGCTAAATCCTTGATGTGACTACGTCCGGCATTGTGGAATTCAAAGCCTTCCACAGTGACGCTATCGGCAGCGATTATGATGATCTCGTCTTTAAGTTGACCATCGATGATTACTTCTCCTAAACCACGCAAATGCAATGGCTTGTCAATGGTTATACCCGCTTCGTAATATAGGCCTGGCTGCACCTCAATGAGGTCGCCTGCGGAGGCACGCTCAACGGCTACTTGGATACTGCTAATGGGGCAGTCTGCGCAGACGGTATACGTATTCGCAGCGGTCAGCCAAGCTACGGGAAGCAGCAGTAGTAAAAGGAGGCTTAGCGTTGCGTTTTTCATTTTGCGAAGTGTGCTTGAAGGCTACTCCAGTCGTAGAGTTCGCCCGTTTTTTCTGCTTGGAATTGCTGAGCAATTTTCTGATCAGCAAATCCGGTGAGGTTGGCTCCCATTGGACTGCTCAGGTTTGGACTAATCAGATACGTGCAGTCTTCAGCTGCGAATAAACCACCCTCGGTGGATGCGTAGTCCGTCACCAGGAAGTGACTGAATTCGACCTCTTGGTGCTGTTGTAGATATTGCACCTGGCACTCAATGGCATCGAATTTATAGACGCGACCTTTGGTGGTTACCAACTCAGCAGCATGCTGCTTGTCTACGATTGTCATCCGACAAAAATCACAGAAGTCAGTGCCGTATGCAATGGGCTGTGGCTCGGGGCTACAGGCCACCATTAGGAGCAAAGCACCGAAGGTGGTTAGGAGTCTCATGATGTCGTTGTTTTTCGTTTTAGGTACCAGGCAGCGGCGGATAAAGCCATACCTAGCATCACGAAGTACCCTCCGAAGTGTGGAAGAGATACCGCCGTGAAGTTGATAATCTCCTTGCTGCCAATTAGTGGCGGCTGGAACGAGGCATCTGGTATTTTGATCGGGGCCGTATCACTCAAGTCGTGACCATAATCATATTCCCAGAGGTAGAAGTCGTACATGCCCAGTGCACAGATGATGATCATTAAACTCAACCAGGCCATAAAGGCCCATTTCCGATTAATCAAAGCAGCTATTAGGCCAAGGCCGATCATGGCGCCGATGATGTATGGGAAATACTGTAACTCAGGTATGGCATCCGGTACGATTTCCTTCATGCCCACGTAGTGATTCAGGATGTTTACATTTTGCAAAGTACCAGGGGTACTACCGCCAATTTTATTGATCCAAATGTGCATCTCTACACCGTCTGGATATTGCGGGGCAAAGAGTTGGATCTTCCACATGGGCATGAAAAACAGGGCCAGTAGGCTAAGAGCGGCGGCAAACATCAGGAATTGCGGCAGGCGCTTCATATTACTTGGTTTAGCCAGCGCAGCAGCTGTTTAGTATGCTACTGCGCTGGCGGGGATATTAATCTAGAAGTACGGGAAGTATTATTGCGTGTATTCTTCTTCACCTAATGACCACTTCAGTGGAACATTAGCATTGGCTGCAGAGACGCGGATATAACCTTGCATCTCCTGGTGAAGAGCAGAACAGAAGTCGGTGCAATAGAATGGGTAAACGCCCTCGCGTTGTGGTTCCCAAAGGAGGGTCTCTGTTTGTCCCGGCATCACCAGTAACTCTGCATTACGTGCACCCATGACTGCGAAACCGTGCGGGGTATCCCAATCCTGTTCTAGGTTGGTCGTGTGGAAGTACACTTTGTCACCTACTTTGATGCCTTCAATGTTATCCGGCGCGAAGTGACTGCGAATCATCGTCATGTAGACGTGTACCTCGTTGCCGTTGCGTTCTACTCGAGCTTGCCCCTCACCTTTAGCAGCATAAGGGTGCTCGTTTTCTTCAATTGCGTAGATCTTCTTCGAGCGAGATACAATCTTATCCGCAGCGATACCCTGTGCATAGTGAGGCTCACCTACCGTTGGGAAATCAAGCAGTAGCTTCATCTTGTCACCAGAAATATCATACAACTGCGCGGAGTGATTCATCTCCGGACCAGTAGGCAGATAACGGTCTTTGGTAATCTTGTTCATCGCGACTAGGTACTTACCATCAGGCTTCTTGCTGTCTCCACCAGGAATCATCAAGTGACCTACAGAATAGTAACAAGGTGCGCGGTCCAAGACCTCCCAAGTGCCTAGCTTCCATTTTACTACTTCAGAAGAGATGAAGAAAGTGGTATAGGCATTACCCTGGCCATCAAATTCGGTGTGTAATGGGCCTAAGCCTGCTTTCTCTACTACCCCTGCAGTAATGTCTTCGAAACGCAATACTGGGATACCGTCGATGGTGGTCTCGAATGCCTCTTTTTCGATGGCATCCAATACTTTCGTGAAGGAGTGTACAGTCAGGTCAGCTGACAGCTTACCGTTACCAATGATATACTCACCGGTAGGATCAACATCAACACCGTGTGGTGATTTTGGTGTAGGTAAGAAGTAAACTAGACCAGGACATTCAGAAGGAAGCAAGACCTTTACAGTCTCCTTCATGGTGGAAGTCGCTACGTGGCTCTTTTCGTCATAGACATTGTGAGCGTACTGTGCTGGAATCTCCTGATAGTTGCCCTGCGCAATGTATTCTTCGGCTTTCTTCCAGTTGATTGCAGCAATAAAGTCCTTGTCATTTTGTGAAGCATTCACCTCTAGCAAGGTGCTTTTTTCCTCTGTATTATAAGAGGTGAAGAACGTCCATCCGTGAGAATCACCTTTACCCGAGTGAGCCAAATCATAGTCGAAGGCGGGGAGTAATACCTGGAAGGCAATGTCCATCTCGCCGTGCTCTGGCTCTACGCTGATGAAAGTAAGTGCTCCTTTAAAGTTTTCAGCATAGGTATTAATAGCCACGTCTTGCTGTGGGAATGGTACGCCGAATCGTGTACCGGCAACTACATACTCCGTATTCTCGGTGGTAAACGGTGAAGAGTGGTTACCTCCTGAGTTGGGGATCTCGATGATCTCTACTGTTTCGAAGGTGCTCAGGTCCATTCGTGCTACCCGAGGAGTGTTGTTACCGTTGATGAAAAGCCAGCGTCCATCTGTTTCGCCATCGGTCTGAGATAGCTCCGGGTGGTGGGCATCATCCCAGGGTACAAAGCCGTAGGAGGTGTTAAGCATAGGCTTGGTCTCTTCGTTATAACCATAGCCTTTCTCAGCATCCTGTGAGAATACAGGTATTACCTTAAGTAAACGACCAGAAGGCAAACCATATACGCTAACCTGTCCGCTGAAACCACCTGAAAGGAAGGCGTAGAAGTCGTCATACTCACCGGGGCCAACGTAAACCGCAGAGGCTTCGTCACCCCCCATGACAGCGCCCGCTGGCGTTTTGGAGGAACAGCTGTAATAGGCTAGGGCGATAACCACTAAGCCAAGGATCACCAGAATTAGGCGATTTGCTTTAAGCGGATTTTTCATAGTTTGATCGAATTGTGAATAAATGGATGTTTATACAGCCCGGCAGTGTACAGTTTCCACTGCCTGCTGTTGACGTACCAAAGTTGGCCACATTTCGCACCGCACTTAGGTGATGAAAATCATGGGGCTAAATGAATGATTTCATTTGCATAAATCAGATAAAAGGATATTTTTGTCTTATTTAAAATTGCTAATCATTCTAACCTATGTTTTCCAAAGCTTGCACCTATGCTATAAGAGCGGTTTTATACCTGGCTACTCATGGGAGCGAGACCAAGAAGCTTGGTGTTAAGGATGTGGCGGAGGCTTTGGATGTGCCAAAGGCCTTCCTCGCAAAGTTGCTACAGCAGCTAGCTCGTCATAACCTGATTGCATCTAGCAGAGGTGCAAATGGTGGGTTTTATCTAAAGACGGAACACTGTCAGGCGCGACTGAGAGATATTGTGGAATGTATCGACGGCAGTGATGCCCTTACTGCTTGCATCCTTGGCCTACCGGTTTGCTCTTCCGAAAACCCCTGTCCACTACATGTCGAAGCCTTGAAGTTTCGGGAGGGACTGGACAAGGTAATTAGCAATTCTAATGTCGAAAGCTTTACCGATGCTATTAAGCGTCAAGACTTAACCATTTAAATAAATCACCATCTAAATAATTACTTATGAGATCGTTATTTGCGCTTGTACTATTTGCCACATTGCTGGTTGCATGTGGCGGCGAACCTAAGGAAAAACCCTTCTCTGTAAACGCTCCCGCCGAACGCGTAGACGACGGCAAGGGTGTTGGAGAGATTACGCAGGTCACTCTCAATAATCCGCTGAATCAAGAAATGGCGGATCGTGGAAAGGCGATCTACGAAATGAAATGTTCTGCCTGCCACAAACTCACTGACCAAAGAGTAGTTGGCCCTGGCTGGGCTGGGCTGACTGAGATCCGAAAGCCAGAATGGATTATGAATATGATCACCAACGTAGATGTGATGTTGGCTGAAGACCCTACCGCACAGAAGTTGTTAGAAGAATGTTTGGTACGGATGCCTAACCAGAACCTCAGTATTGGCGATGCCCGCGATGTTTTGGAGTTCATGTTGGTTTTGGATGCTGAAACGGAGTAAAATTGGATACTCGAACTGGGAAGTCAGAGAGAAAGTAGTTCTCTACCTCTGATTTCCCACTTCCGAATTTCTACCCTGCACTTATGGAAAGAAAATGGTTATTAGTAGCCCTTGGCAATCTCCTGGTGGCTACCTGTATTGGTGCGCTCTTGCGCTTCGCCTTTGTAGCGGAAGTCAGTTGGCTTCATTTCAAGTCTTTTCTACATGCCCACTCCCATGTGGCAATGTTAGGCTGGATCTATTTGGCGCTAGCTGTTCTACTGGTTCCCACTTTTACTTCGGACTCAGAGGCCAAACGCGAACGTTATGATCTGTTATTCTGGGCTACGCAGGTAGCTGTACTGGGTATGCTCTTCAGCTTTCCCTGGCAAGGATATGGACCCGTGTCTATCTCTTTTTCCGTAGTGCATATCATCTGTTCCTATATTTTTGCACTATGGCTATGGCGGGCAGTGCCGTACCGTGGCGAGTTATCCGTTCTTTTCTTGCGCCTGGCCCTCGGCTTTATGCTACTCTCCACCATTGCCATTTGGATGATGGGGCCTATTATGGCCACCTCTTGGCGCGGCTCCATCTTCTATTACATGGCGGTACAGTTTTACCTCCATTTTCAATTCAATGGCTGGTTTCTATTTGGAGTGTTAGCGCTCTTCTTTCGCTACCTGGAGCATCAGGGTTTTTCACTTCAGGCTTTTCCACGCCGTTGGTTTACAGGGCTACTAGTCAGCTCTTGCGTGCTCACGTACGCATTGGCAGTGGCGTGGGGTAATCCTACCTGGCCCGTCTTCCTTACCAATAGTATTGGGGTGCTATTACAATTAGCGGCATTGTTAGTGTTTGTTGCTTGGTTTTGGCCACAGCGCCAATTACTGCTGTCTCGTTTGTCCAGATCGAGTAGAGTATTATTGAGTATTGGCTTGCTCTCCTTTGCCGGTAAAATTTTGATGCAGTCGGTGGTAGCTGTACCCATAGTGGCACAGGCTGCTTACACCATTCGAAACTACGTCATTGGTTTTATCCATCTTATCCTCCTTGGTGCCGTCACTGGAGCCATTTTGAGTTACGCGATACACTGGCGTTATTTGACGGTGGATAAGCGTACCGCGCGAATCGGTTTATGGCTAATCTTCGGGGGCTTTGTAGGCAGTGAACTCTTGCTATTTCTTCAGGGGACCATGCTTTGGGGTACTTTAGGTTTTTTACCCGCTTACTATGAGCTTCTATTTGGGCTGAGCGCCCTAATCCCAATCGGCATAGCAGTTTTCTTAATTGGGCAAAGACGATCAGTAGGTTTAAACTAAATCTTAGGTGTCCTGTGGTGACTGCGGTGGTTCAGAAATGAATGTGTAAACCACCCAAGACACCAAAGAACACCCAAGCCAACTAAATTCACTAACTCAATTAATTCAATTAACCCAACTTAACCTTCCAACAATCAAACCAATTAACCTCCAAACCATTCTTATCTTCGCCCGTCCATTAAAGACGGTGCATTATGCTGGAGCAATTACTTAAAGACATAGCGGCCTTAGGGGTATTGGATTGGATCGTCACGATAACGGCCCTGATCTACGTCATCCTTTCTGCTCGAAATAACCCCTGGTGCTGGCTCTTCGGAATTGTCAGTTGTGCCTTGTGGGGCTACGTTTCTTTTGTCCAGTATGATCTTTATCTTGACGCTCTCCTACAGCTCTTTTACGTAGCCATCAGCTTTGTGGGTTTATACAGTTGGCTAAGAGGTGGAAGTGATGGTGGTGTGCTTCCCATAAGCAAGATGACACCGATGATGCACGTGTGGGTAATTGTAATAGGGGTTTTGACCGGCTTGCTATTTGGCTACGCCTTCAGCTACACCAGCGCTGCGGCTACCTACTGGGATGCTTTCACAACGACCTTCTCAATCCTGGCCACGATCTTATTAATCCGTCGAAGGGTGGAGAACTGGTTGTACTGGATCATTATTGATCTGGCGTACGTGGGTTTATACTATAGCAGAGGCGCAATTCTCTTCGCCGTGCTGATGCTGATCTATGTTGTGATTGCGGCCCTTGCCTATCGCCGCTGGAAAAAGCTAATGCTCGCCAAAGTAAGTGCTGTCTAATTGTTCATTCTCAGAACTTTATATGGAAAAGTGTCGCTTGGACACTATGCTGTATTTAAGCGACAGTCACTAGTGATTGGAAAGTTTAGCGATAAGCCTTATTTAGATTAAATCTAAATAATATGATACGCCAAATTTTGGATTTACCTAGCTGTCAATAAAACGAAGAAGCTTTATATCTTTGTCGAGTTTTATAAGCCTGTTATTGCTTAAGTATCTGGTTGTGAGGTGATTATTCGTCCTTCGGTCTTCGTCTTAAACCAGGCAAACAGTAAACATTATAATGAAAAGTATCCTCAATAAAGCTGTGCTGACTGCAAGTGGATTTTTATTCGCTTGTGAATTGTCAGCTCAAAATGAGGCAGCTAGTGGTTCCAATATTTTCATTTACACCTTAGTCGGTATTGCTATCGTCTTGTTCTTCGGCATGTTGATTAACGTTGCTGATAACTTGATTGGTATCGAAGCCAAGCAGAATAACATCGATGTAGATGAGAATGGACTAGCCTTTTTGCCAGGCCTGAATCACCTTTTCGGTGGTAAGGCGCCAAGCTACACCGGTGGTACACCTGTGACGATCTTGAATCGCGGTCATGATATCCTATTGGAAGGAGAGGCTAGCGGTGCAATAGAAGATGCTACTCAAGTTACTCGCGTAGCTGTTCAGCCACCAAACTTTCTTGGCCTTCAGCCAATTCCAAAGTTGACCGTTGCGGTAGGTGATACAGTAAAGGCTGGTGATCAAGTTTTCTTCGACAAGAAAATGCCAGAAGTGGCATTTGTGGCTCCTGTAAGTGGAGAGGTGATCGAAGTAAATCGCGGTGCTAAGCGTGCTATCTCCGAGATTGTAATCCTGGCAGATAAAGAACAAAAGTATCGCCAGTTCGATACGCCAGATGCTTCTGCAGATCGCGGAGCACTCGTTGACTTCCTGAAGGAGAGTGGTGCTTGGGCACTATTGCGTCAGCGTCCTTATAATGTTATCCCTGATCCGGCGGTTACACCTCGCGACATCTTCGTGAGTACGTTTGATACTGCTCCATTGGCACCGAACAACGATCTAGTTGTTGCTGGCCAGGAAGCAGCTTTCCAGCAAGGTATCGACGTTTTGGCCCGCCTTACTGATGGTCAGGTACACCTAGGCTTGAACGGCAACGGTGACGCTGCTCCTGCAGCTGCGTTTACTGATGCACAAAATGCCAGCAAGCGTTTCTTCAAAGGCCAGCACCCAGCAGGTAACGTTGGAGTTCAGCTTCACCATACTGCACCAGTTGGTGGTACAGATGTAGTTTGGACACTTGGCGTGCAAGAAGTGATTGCACTTGGTAACTTGTTCTTGAACGGCCGCATCGATTCCACTCGCGTTGTTGGTATCGTTGGTGCTGAAGTAAGTGAGCCTAAATATGTTCGTACCTACGCAGGTGCTAATGTAGGTGAGCTTCTTAGCGGTAACCTATCAGATAACAAAGTACGCCTAATCTCTGGTGACGTACTATCTGGTTTGGCTAAGGCTGAAAATGGTTACTTGAACTTCTTCGACGACCAGTTGACGGTTATTGCAGAGGGTGACTACTACGAGATGTTCGGTTGGTTAATCCCATCTAGCTTGCGCCCAACGATTTCTAATACCTTCCCTAACTTCCTACTTCCTGAAGTAAAGTTTGAGGCTGATACAAATACCCACGGTGAAAAGCGTGCATTCGTAGTCACTAATGATTACGAGCAGGTAATGCCAATGGATGTATATACGCAGCAATTGATGAAGTCGATCATCATCAACGATATCGAGCGTATGGAAGGTCTTGGTATCCTGGAATTGGTAGAAGAGGATGTTGCGCTTTGTGAGTTTGTTTGTGTTTCCAAGCAACCACTACAGCATATCCTACGCCAAGGTTTGGACCTAATGCGTGAGCAGGGCTAAGCCAAGCAAAGAATTACATTAAAATAATAACTCAGTATACACTATACTATGAAAAAGGCATTGCTCAATTTTTTCGAGCGCATCGAACCGGATAAAGAAAAGTCACCTTTTCTGCATACCGCTTACGACGCTTTTTTCACCTTCGCGTTTACGCCTAATGAGGTTACGGCCAAAGGTGTTCACATTCGCGACGGTATGGACTTGAAGCGTACCATGGTTCACGTGGTACTTGCACTACAACTCCTTTATGTTTTCGGTACGTACAATATCGGTGATCAACACTTCGACGCTCTGGGGATGTATCCTGGCGTATTTGAAGGTCTCCACCTGAAGATATTCTACGGCTTGGTAAAGATCCTTCCAATCTTTGTGGTAACTCACTTGGTTGGTCTTGGCGTAGAGTTCTACTATGCTGCTAAGAAAGGACATGCAGTAGAAGAAGGCTTCCTGGTTTCTGGTGCATTGATTCCATTGATCATGCCACCTGATATCCCACTGTGGATTTTAACGGTCTCTATCATCTTTGCGGTGGTAATCGGTAAAGAGGCATTCGGTGGTACCGGTATGAATATTTTGAACATTGCGTTGTTGGCGCGTGTATTCGTCTTCTTCGCTTACCCAACTTATATCTCAGGTGATGAGGTATGGATTGCTGGTATCGAGAAGATTGGCCCAGGTATGTATGCTGGCCAGGAGTACGGTGCTGTTTACGGTGTTCTTGATTCCATATTTGGAGCCTTCGGTTGGGCAACCTTCGGCGAAGGGCAACAAGCCGTCATTGATGGCTTTACTGGGGCTACGCCTCTTGGTCTGGCTGCGAAAGGCGGTTGGGAGGCTGTTACTCAATACTACACTGTTGACCAGATGTGGTGGGGTAATATCCCTGGTTCTATTGGTGAGACCTCTAAGCCACTCATCTTGTTGGGTGCTTTGTTCCTCATCCTTACTAAAGTAGCTGATTGGCGTATCATGGTTTCAGCAGTTGTAGGCTTCGTTGCCTGTGGTCTGATGATCAATGGTATTGCTCCTGATACATTTGGTCCTGGTACAGCTGGTATCTTCAAGTTCATGGCTGTGCCTTGGTACTACCACTTCTATATGGGTAGTTTCTTCTTTGCTATGGCCTTTATGGCGACCGACCCTGTGACGGCAGCCTCTACAGGTACTGGTAAGTGGATCTATGGTTTCTTCATTGGCTTTGTGGGCTTGATCATTCGTATCCTAAACCCTGCATACCCTGAAGGATGGATGCTAGCGATTTTGTTCATGAATGTATTTGCGCCGCTCATCGATCACTATGTGTTCGAAGCGAACGTGAATCGTCGTGCGAAGCGTCAGGCTGCTATTGCTGCTGCCCGCGCGGAATCGGCTCCAGTAGCGAACGAAGCAGTAGCTGCTGAATAAGAAAAAGAATGACACCAACCCGACGATCTCGGAGGGTTGGTGAATTGTTATAGTAACAACAATATTAAAGAGTAATCATGGATAGAAATAGCACGAATTACGTACTGCTCTTCGTCGTTTCCATGACGGTGATTGTAGCCTTGATGCTGACGGGTATCCGCCAAGCCACTAAGGCGCAGGCCGAGCAGAACGAAGATATCTTTAACAAGCGTGCAGTTCTAGCCGCTGTTAACGATTATCTCGGAATGGGCGAAGGTGTTAAGGCAGATGACCTAACAGACGAGCAGGTTCTTGAAATCTTTGAGAGCAAGGTAGAGCAGATTTCGCTTAATACCAGTGGCCAGGAGGTGGACAATGTCATGGCAGAGGACATCGACATGGCTAAGGAAAAGAAGAAGCCAGTAGAAGAGCGCACCCTGCCTCTTTTCAAGTATGAGTACGAAGGCAATACCTTCTTTATCCTAGCGGTACGTGGAAACGGACTATGGGACGAAATCTGGGGTAACATTGCTTTGAAGAGTGATATCAACACTATCGCTGGTGCTTCTTTCGACCACAAAGGTGAAACACCAGGTCTGGGAGCTGAAATCAAGGATAACCCAACCTTCTCTAACAACTTCCAAGGAAAGGAAATCTTCCGTGAGGGTGAATTCGTTTCTGTGAAGGTTCGTAAAGGTGGTGCTCAAGATCCTGTTTACGAAGTAGACGGTATCTCTGGTGCAACAGTTACGGCTGATGGTGTAGACAAGATGCTACGCGAAGGTATTGCACTATACCTGCCTTACCTGGAGACCATCAAGGGTGAGAACATGGAGTCAATGCTCCAAGAGTAAACAAGAATTCTAACAATTCAACCAAAAAGCAATACAATGGCTGAGGTTAAGACAGTGGAAGAAGTAAAAGAGCCTTTATTCGGCAAAGAAGAAAGAAAGCTCCTTTCTGATCCATTAAATGATAATAACCCGATTACCGTACAGGTACTCGGTATCTGTTCAGCATTGGCGGTTACCTCATTGGTTTATCCATCTGTGGTAATGTCTATCGCTGTAGTTTTTGTTTGTGGCTTTTCTAGCTTGTTCACCTCACTGCTGCGGAACTACATTCCCAAGTCGGTACGTATGATTGTTCAGCTGGTCATTATCGCCTCGCTGGTAACGGTGGTGGAACTGACCCTGAAGTACCTGAACTATCCGGTCTATAAGCAATTGTCTGTTTATATCGGTCTGATCATCACCAACTGTATCGTAATGGGACGTTTGGAAGCGTTCGCTATGGCTAATAAGCCTTGGCGTTCATTCCTTGATGGTTTGGGTAACGGCGTAGGTTACGGTGTAATCTTGATTGCCGTTGGTTTCGTACGTGAGCTGTTCGGTAAGGGTAGCCTCTTTGCTGGTAGCCCAATCGAAATGAAGTTGATCGGTGCTACTTCTGAGTACATGATCAATACAACCCAAAGCACTTGGTTTGGATGGTATGCCAACAACAACTTAATGGTACTACCTGCTGCTGCGATGTTCATCATCGGTGTGATGATTTGGATCCAGCGTAGCTACAACACTAAGCTGGTAGACATTTCGTAGTGAAATGGCTTTGATGTCCTGTTAAACTTGCAAACAAGAAAAACTATATTCTCATGGGAGAATTTATGAATATTTTCATCAAGTCGGCCTTTATTGAAAACATGGTATTGGCCTACTTCTTGGGTATGTGCTCTTACCTGGCCGTATCCAAGTCAGTGCAGACTGCTTTCGGTCTGGGACTGGCGGTGATCTTTGTACTCGGAGTTACTATGCCTATCAACTGGGTTATTAACGAGTACCTGCTAAGCGAGAACGGCTTGTTCGGTCAGGATCTGACCTTCTTGCGTTTCATCCTCTTTATCGCGGTAATTGCCTCTATGGTACAGTTGGTAGAGATGGTAGTAGAGAAGTTTTCACCAGCACTTTATGCGGCACTGGGTATCTTCCTGCCGCTGATTACGGTAAACTGTGCGATCCTCGGTGGATCATTGTTCATGGTTTCTCGTGAATATAACTTGTCTGAGTCAGTGGCTTTCGGATTAGGCGGTGGTTTCGGTTGGTTCTTGGCAATTATTGCTATTGCAGCTATCCGTGAGAAGATTCGTTACTCAGAGGTGCCTCCAGCTCTTCGTGGCTTGGGTATGGCATTTATTTTGACTGGACTTATGGGGATTGCCTTCATGAGTCTAATGGGTATTGATCCGGCGGTGTTTGGCGGCGCTAATTAGTATCCGATTTTTTGGTGATCGATAATATCTAATATCAATGGGAACGATAATTTCAGCAGTTATTCTCTTTACAGCAGTGATTTTGCTGTTATCCTTCATGCTGATTGCCGCGCGTAAGCGTCTGGTACCCCAGGGTGAGGTGAAAATTGTGATTAATGGTGATGAGGACAACCCGATGATGGTACAGCCAGGAGATACTCTTCTGGGCGCCTTGTCTAACCAAAATGTATTTCTGCCTTCTGCTTGTGGTGGCGGTGGTACCTGTGCGATGTGTGAGTGTCATGTAGACTCTGGTGGTGGCGATGTACTACCTACGGAGATGAACCACCTTACGCGTAAGGAAGCTGCTGAAAACAAGCGCTTGGCTTGTCAGGTGAAGGTTCGCCAGGATATGCACGTTCGTATTCCGGAAGAAATCTTCGGTATTAAGAAATTCGAGTGTACCGTTGTATCTAATTACAACGTGGCTTCTTTCATTAAGGAGTTTGTAGTGCGCTTGCCAGAAGGGGAGGCTATGGACTTCCAGTCTGGTGGTTATATCCAGATTGACGTACCGGTAGTAACCGTTGACTACAAGAACATCGACATCAGTGCTCACCCTGAGCACCACGGCGATGATCCTAATAAGTTCCAAAGTGAGTGGGACAAGTTCCAGTTGTGGGACCTTAAGATGGTCAACGACGAAGAGCAGTTCCGTGCTTACTCTATGGCTAACCACCCTGCAGAGGGAGACATCATCATGTTGAACATCCGTATTGCGACTCCACCATGGGATCGTGCTGCGAATGGTTGGATGAATGTTAACCCAGGTGTGTGTTCTTCCTACGTATTCGATCAGAAGCCTGGTGATAAGGTAACGATCTCTGGTCCTTACGGTGAATTCTTCATCAAGCCTACGAAGAAGGAAATGGTATACATCGGTGGTGGTGCAGGTATGGCTCCACTTCGTTCACACCTTTTCCACTTGTTCCACACCTTGAAGACAACTGACCGTAAGGTGTCTTTCTGGTACGGTGGTCGTACGCGTCGTGAGTTGTTCTACATCGAGCAGTTCCGCGAAATCGAGAAGGAATTCCCGAACTTCCGTTTCTACGTAGCATTGGATAACCCACTACCAGAAGACAACTGGCAAGTGAAGGAGAGCATGGAAGCTGAAGGTGATGGTTTCAAAGGTTACATCATGCCTGTTGTGATGGAGCAATACCTGAACAACCACCCAGAGCCAGAAGAAATCGAGTACTACTTCTGTGGACCTCCATTGATGAATGCTTCTGTAATCAAGGCACTAGATGAGCTTGGTGTACCAGAAGAGAACATTGCATTTGACGACTTCGGTGGCTAAGCCCTTAAGTTGACAACATAAGTAAAGCCCGACCTTCTTTCGAAGGCCGGGCTTTGTTGTTTTTATGATGCTGGGTGTAGGTCCTACGGCCTTAGAATTTCAGATACATGTCCGTTGATACACATATAGTAGTCATTCGGATCTTCGTTCCGCAAATTAGGAACGCCAAAGGTGGTTCTTCCATCTCCGCCATACATCGTGCCGATAAGGGAGAATATGGTCGAAAACTGTGCAATCGATAATAATTGCCCTTCGCACTTCATCCAGTCTTCTGCTCGGGTATTGGCAGCATCGAAGCTTTGTGGTGTAGGAAACTGCCGAATCTCCGCCGGATATGGCTGAGATGGCGGATTAGTGAAACTCAGAGACTGAATTTTGGGTCCATTTGATGGGCTAAGGCCATCATCCAAGGAACAAGTCGCGTCCCGTGGGCAAAATGTGGCTGGAAACCATGAAGTAGCCATAATTGATGGTTTTGTGAATATGGATTATTCAGGTAAATAAATTCGGATTTGAGACTTGCAACTACGCTATACGAATCCGCAGCGATGAGATGCTACACGCATAGCGGCCTTTCACAAAAAGGGAAACGGCGAAAGTTTACAAGAAATTAGAATGGAAACGCTTTAAAGATAAGAAAACTACTTTACCACGCGTCAATGTATCGACCGCTGGCTACAGATGGCACTGTTTCCAGGGTGCGCTGAATCCACAAACGAGTATCTTTTGGATCAATTACTTCATCAAACTCAAGTGAGGCGGCCGCTGTGATGGCTTTTCCTTTTTGGTAGGCAGCTTTGACGAGCTTCTCGTACAAGGCAGCCCGTTCCGCTTCCGTAGCTGCAGCTTCCAGTTCTTTCCTGTAACCTAACTGAACCGCGCCTTCTAACCCCATCGCTCCAAACTCAGCGGTAGGCCAGGCGATGCTCAGGAAAGACTGATGAAAACTCCCCCCTGCCATGGCCATTGCTCCTAAGCCATAGGCTTTACGGAGTACTACAGTAAGCAGTGGTACTTGGATGTTGGCTGCGGTCAAAAACATCCGTGAGGAGTGCCGCACTAAGCCTAGTTTTTCATGATCAGGGCCGACCATGAAACCTGGTGCGTCACATAGCGATAGGATTGGCAGGCCAAAGGCATCACACAATTGCATGAAGCGGCTGGCTTTATCTGCAGCATCACTGTCAATGGCTCCTCCCAAGTGGCGTGTACTGTTGGCTATCAATCCCATGGGGCGTCCGGCTATCCGAACCAGAGCGGTGACCATATTTCTAGCGAAGTGTTCTCGTAGCTCGAGTACACTATCTTCATCGCAAAGTTGATCAATGATCTTATGGATGCTGTAAGCGAATTTGCGGTTTTCCGGCACTAGCTCTCGTAAGGTAGTTTGATCTAGCGCTTGCCATTTATCTACTTTTCCTTGAAAATAGGAAAGGTACTTTTGGGCTACTTGGACGGCCTCAGCTTCATCTTCGACAAGAATGTCAATGACGCCATTCTTGGCTTGAATATCAGCAGGACCAATCTCTTTGGGATGAAAATTACCGAGGCCTCCACCGGCAATCATAGCAGGACCTCCCATTCCGAGAGAAGTCGTTTTAGTAGCAATAATAACATCGGCACAACCTGCGATGGCAGCGTTCCCCGCAAAGCAATAGCCATTGACAATAGCAACGCGCGCTACTTTTCCACTTAGCTTTGAATAAAGTACCCAGGTGTTGAGATCTAGTCCCCCCACTGTGATTGGTATGAAGTCCACATCCCCGGGTCGACCACCGCCACCTTCGACGAAGAAAACCACCGGCTTTTGCGCCTGCCCTGCTTGGTGGAGCACTCGATCTGTTTTCTTATGATTAAAACCACCTTGTGTTCCAGCTAGTACAGTATAATCATAGCTAAGAACAAAGCATTTGCTGGCTTCTTCATCGAATAGGTGTCCGTTGATAGAACCAGTACCAGTAATCAAGCCATCCGCTGGTGTTTGTTGATACAATTCCTCTTTGGTCTTTCGGCCTCGCTGTCCAGCCACAATTAAGGAGCCGGTCTCCAGAAAACTGTTTTCATCACAGAGGTCCGTAATGTTTTCACGTGCTGAACGATAGCCTTTGGCGTGCCGTTTAGCTATGGCTTCTGGTCGATTCTCATCTTGCAAGAATGCTTTGCGCTGCTGAAATGCTTCAAGGTCTTTACGTACAGGAGGAGTTGTGTTCTTATCCATTTACTGCTTGTCTTAACGTAGGCTGGAGAGATGCCTAAGTTAAGCATAGGTACAATAGTATTGCACGTTGATTCCAACTTTATATGCTGGACTATCTTTTACCTAACTTTCCACTAAATAGATTTATCCAGGAAGGTGTACTGCGAAACAAGGGGCAAAAAGTCTATTGAGTACTTTGATTTGATTTTACTAGCTTTATTGGTAGACTCTTTCACTTTTGAAATCCGAAACGAAAAATGACTTCTCTCTGTACAAAGCATGTCTTATGCTGCGCTATGTTATTATTTGGTGGTTTATTGACGACAGCCGAGGGGCAGCAATGGGCTGTTGATGATTGGAATTGGACGGAAAGTATCTCAACAATCCCATATGATAAGGGTGGGCATCATCTGTATTTGGGGAAGTTTGAGGATAGATTATATTATCGTGGTGGTAGTGATGACCAGCCGACGCTAGAAGTTTATGATTGGTCTAAGGAACATCTCTTTTCAATAAATGTCTCGTTTGTTGTCAATGAGAAGACCTTATCTTTTGATCGGTTGATCGAGACGCGTACTGGCCTCATTGGGACATTCAAGTGGGCGGATCGAGATAACAGTCGTCTGGAGGTGTATACCGCGACCTTAAGTGAAGATGCATTTGCAGAGCCCAGCCTTTTGTTATCGCATGATTATTTAAGAGTTATCGGTATTTTTAAGAATGCTTATCCGCTCTCCGAGACACATATATTTAGGCGTAGTACATGTCATGATTACTTTATTTCATCTGACGATTTATCGTATCATTTGTACTCAAATGGATTAGCACCAATCGGGTATAGTAACAAAGTCAATCAGGAGATTGAGGGGCGCTATTTCGCATTGTTTGATGCCAATTTTGAAATCATTCGAGAATGGACTATACCTACCTCGCCAGAGTATAAAATATCCAGTCTTGCCTTGTCTTCGACCGGGGAAATCTACTTCAGAGGAATCAAGGCGATGAAGTTTCTCGAAAGAAATGAGGCGCTTGCCGGGAAAAAAGGACCTAGCTATTACCTGTATTTTGGAACTATCTCGGAGCAGGGATATACTGTTCTTCCGTTGGGACTAGCTGATGGGCACCAAGCTACTAATTATAAGTTGGAGCTTGATGGAGCTAGCGGTCGCTTTGCCATATTTGGTTTCTATACGGATGGTACAACCAAGGGCAATATGAGTGGCTTGTTTGTAGTGAGGGGGGAAGGTGGTAGTATTGTGAAAACTACTGAAAGTACACTTCCAAATGGATTTGAGAACAGTGAGGTTTTAATGCATAAGTCCAAAATGGATGGTATGGTGCAAGTCATCAGAGGAGAGAGGATCGCTGACATTCCCTTCTATAGTACAGGACTCCAACTAAAATCTAGAGCGCAAGGTGCAGATGAAACAGTTAGCCTAGTATTCGAATTTGATAACGCCAGCACTCAGAGAAACTATCGTACTGTTTCATCTGCTGGCGGTTCCTACAGCGTTTCTTCTGGTACTTCTTTGATCCACGATGTTGGGGCTTTGTTTTTTGTGACCATTGATCGTGATGATAGATTAATGAACGTCAATTATTTCAATAAGCTCTACCATACGGGGGGCTGGAAAGCAGGGCGGTCAATGATTTGGCATGATGCAGATTATGTATATGCTTATTACATGACTACGCGGTCGCGCAAAGAAATCAAGAACTTAGATGGGGCCCATGAGTTTGGAGAGATGTTTGAGTTTGGAAAATGGGATCACCAGGGTGGGTTTGTAGAGTGGGAAATTTTGACGTCCGGAATAAAGGATTTTGAGACAATTCCTAAGCCACTTATTCGAGAAGGGCAAGAAGTCCTCTTTGAATCCTTTAACCTTCGCTACTCTGTGTACACGAAGTTGGAGCCTTCTTCATTTCGCTTGGCAACAAGAATAGCTCATTAGAATAGTATACTGTACAAACCTGGGTTATACTCACTGAGTGTAATTCTACCGTCGTTTTGCACGCTCGGCGCATAATATCATCGCTTCAGCAAAGATCTCCTGGATGGCTTCTATTGGGAAGTCTTTTTCAGGATTTATGGGTAGAATTTTCATTCGCTTTCGATCACCCCGTTCTAAAAGCGGATGTTCAATTAGGCCGCCATCAATGAGACCTATATAGGGGTGGTGGGTGTGTTTATCTATCCAAAGGTAACATAGGTTCTTTCCCTCGTACATGAAAAAGGGGCTACCGTATTTCCAGGCTGTTTGTATAGTCGGATCAAGATCCATAATGATATCACGTAGGCCTAGTAGAGCACTACGCAAGGGTTCTTCACGGTCAAGATAGAATTGGGTGATTTTGTCTTCCATAGGGTTTAGATGGCTTGCGGTATTAGTATTAGATGGCTTCTAAAGTGTCCTTTTGCACCCACCCGCTACGGCCGTCTACTAACTCGATTTTTCGCCAGCCCTCATAATTGTCGAGTATCCTCACTCGCAAACCTTCGTGCAAGGTGAGATCAACGGTTGATTCCTGATTTGGTGCAGCATAAAGGGCAACTTCAGGAGCTAGCAGGACAGCTTTATCGAAGTTTGCCAAAGCCTGGTTTCTACTGTTAGCAAATAGAACAAAGAGGAGGGCTAAAAGTAAGACAACAGGACTACCAAGCAGGAAACGGCGATGCCACTTTGGATACCATGTTGGTGGCTGAGTGCTTTTTCGAAAACGGAACCAGAATATAAAACCTACTGCACCTAGAATAGCTAATACAATGGCTAATACTGCCCAAATATCAGGTTGAAGGCGGGCAGCAATTTTGTGCCACCATTCGTAGAGGAAAAAGGTAGGCAGTGGTAGTAAGCCGTCCACTTGTTCATTGCGAATCAACTCCAGGTTTTTTTCGACCTGCTTATCATAAGGTGCGAGCTTATAGGCTTTCTCCAGATGGAGGATTGCGTGGCCCAGATCGGTGTTTTGATAGTAGGCTAGTCCTAGGTTATAATGCAAGTCAGAAGAAGAGTAACCCTGTGTGATTAGGCTTTCATAGCTGGCAATTGCTTGCTCATAACGCTTGGCATCTTGCTGCTTAGCAGCGTCACGGGCTAGATCTTCTGCACTCTGAGCAGTAAGACCAAGAAATGAAACCAATAGGAGTAATGTCGCTAAACTTCTCATTGAGTATAATCGATTAAGAAATCGGCAATCTTGCGGTCGTTGCTGAGACGAGGAACCTTGTTCTGCCCACCCAGTTTACCTTGTGTTTTCATGTACGCTCGGAAAGAATCTCGCTTCAACGAACGAATGACCAAGGGGCGAAGGATTCCACCATCAATCAAATCCTGATAATAGATATTTTGTTCGACCATTGATTGGTTGAGCCGCTTGGAAAATGCCTCCAAATCAGTGGGTAGGTGTTCAAACTCGACGAACCACTCGTGATAGGGTACACTACCGTCTGGTGGGTTTACCTGTGGAGCCACTGTAAACTCGACCGTTCGGACAGTACTATCACCAACTGCTTCCAGCATTGCTGTTTCTACTTCCTTACCAATTACATGTTCGCCGAAAGCAGAAATGAAGTGCTTAATTCGTCCAGTGACAAGAAGACGGTAAGGGGCCTTGCTGATGAATTCAACGGTGTCACCAATATTGTAGCCCCATAGACCCGCATTATTATTAATTATGATGGCGTAGTTCACACCTAACTCAATTTCTGCCAACGAGAGTCGGGTTGGATTCTCGTTGAAAATTTCATCAGCAGGGATGAATTCAAAGAAAATGCCGCTATCAACATTGAGCAATAAACCTGGTTCTGTTTGACTATCCTGGAAAGCGATGAAACCTTCACTAGCAGGATAGGTCTCTACACTATCAAGACGTTTCCCGACGAGGTCTTCTAACGTATTGCGGTAGGGCTCAAAATTTACACCGCCGTAAACAAAGACATCGTAGTTGGGGAAGATATCCTTTACATAACGCTTACCTGTCTTTTCCAATAATCGTTCGTAGTACATCTGTACCCAAGGGGGTATGCCGCTAATGAGGCGCATATCAGCTGGCAAGGTCTCATTGACGATACTTTCCAACTTGGTTTCCCAATCCTCAATAATGTTGGTGTTGTAAGAGGGGAGTTGATTGGTACGCAGCCATGCTGGTACTTGGTGATTCACAATACCCGACAGGCGACCCGTCTTGATGCCTGCTACTTCTTGCATTTCAGGGCTTCCCGATAGGAAAATGATGTTTCCATCCAACCAGTCTCCCTTGCCAGTGCGGGCGTAATAGTTGAACAAAGCATTACGAGCCGTGCCAAAGTGATTAGGTAGACTATCCTTGGTCAGTGGAATGTACTTTACCCCAGAAGTAGTTCCACTTGTTTTGGCGAAATAGGCGGGACGACCTGGCCAGAGGACATCCTTTCGTCCTTGTTTTATTAATTCCACATAGGGTTTAAGTCCTTCGTAGTCGCGAATGGGTACCTGCTCACGGAAGGCTTCATAACTGGTCGTTGCGGTAAGCTTGTGATCTTGTCCGAAACGGGTGCGAGCAGCGTTTTGCATCAGGTTGCGAAAAACACGCTCTTGAGCAGCCAATGGGGCAGCCGCCCAGCGATCAATGCTGCGTGCAACATACTTAGCAAACGGTCGGAGTAATGTGGATTTCCAGCCCATATTAAAGCAGGCATCCCAAACACCGATTTCCAGCGCTTGGGATGCATGATTTGGTGCCTCGCAAAGATAGCGAAGAACCCGTATTATATAAATCGGACCGCTTACTCGCGGAGGTCTTCAACGTAATAACCTGGATACTTAGACTCGCTAAAGGTAAAATAGCCGCTCGCGAATCGCTTGTTGCTATCCATACTGTTGATCTTGAAGGTATAGCGGCTACCATCTTTGGCAAAAGCTTTTACCCGTATAATCTCCTTGCCATCACGGGCAACGATCATGCGCAGTTTAGCATATTCGCTAGAGCGATCTGTCGGTTTAAACTCAATGATATGAACCACTCTACGACCTTCTGTTTGGGTGTCGATAAGGCTGTAGATAAATTGGCCATTGTCATAAAAGTTAAACAGGGCCTGCGGAGAAAGTAAGCCTGTGTCTTCACCTGGTTCAGGTAGCTCATTAATTTGTACCGACTCATTACCGTGAAGAATCAAGTAAAGAGCGGAGCCATCAGAAAGGACTTCCTGACCACCGAAGTTGACTTTATATTTATCACCACTACGAGCGAGTGTTCCATTTTGGGTTTCCTTTGGTTGTTCTGGAAACTCAATGTCTAATGAAAAATTGGCTTCAATAGAGGTATATGCTTCGTACTTCTGGCGTACTTGATTTAGAATTCTACGCGCCTCAGGATCGGAGTCCTCTGCTTTGGTATAATCCTGAGCGGAGACATTAAAACAAAGCAGTAGAGCGAAGGCACCTAAAAGAGTATGTTTCAACATGTTTTTAGCGAGTTGTTTTCTGTTGTATTGCTAACGCTATTAAGACGCAGCTTATTGATAAAGGAACATACTCTGGGTGTTAATGTTTTGCTAAAGAGAGTTGTTTAAAGTGTGGTGATGGGGTATGGCGTAGAGAAAGGGTATATTTGGAAAGAGGTAGGGAGAGTAGGGGAGGACTGGACAGACCGCCTGCGGCGGGCCCACCCTCACCCGGACCGGTCATGACCCTCAATCACAACTATCGATTGAGAGCATGGGATTCACACCCTTAGTAGTACAATTCACTACTAAGGCCAACAAAATCCTATGGGAGTAGAAAAACTGGAATGATTTACGCTGACTTGAATCGTCATCGGAGCTCCTGATGACGAAGGGGAATTGACCTCTGACTAGATCGTTTTTCTAAAATCTCACCTGTAATTATAGTCAATTTTGTTTATTTATTTAAACATTCAAACAAAAAAATAAAACACCATCCCTTTCTTATTCACTAAGTACTACAGACTAGCATGAAAAACACTACTGTTTCTCTATTCATTCTGCTGTTATTCTGTTGTGGCCTTGAAGTTTGGGCTCAACAAGATCTGGACTTTCTTGAGTACCGCAATGTCGGACCCTACCGCGGTGGTCGTGTGACGGCGGTGGCAGGCACCGCTCAGGAACCAGGCACGTTTTATCTAGGAGCCACCGGAGGTGGGATCTGGAAAACAACGGACTACGGTACCGAGTGGGTCAATGTTTCCGACGGTTATTTCTCTACACCTTCAATTGGTGCCATTGCGGTAGCTGGCGAGGATCCTAATATCGTATATGTAGGTACCGGCTCTGACGGTTTACGTAGCAATGTGATCCTTGGTAAAGGAATCTACAAGTCTATTGACGCTGGTAGCAGCTGGCAGCACATTGGGCTCGATAATATTGGCCAAGTTGGTGCGCTTATTATCCACCCAGATGATCACAATACAGTTTACGTAGCAGCAATCGGGCAGCCGTTCATGGCTAACGAAGAACGCGGAGTGTATCGTACCACCGATGGAGGCCGGAATTGGGAGAAGGTGCTCTATCTATCTGATAAGATTGGGTTCTCCGATGTGGAAATGCTACCCGGTAACCCGAATATCCTCTTTGCCACAGCCTGGAAAGCAGAACGTAAGCCATGGACTATTATAAGTGGTGGTACCGCCGAAGAAGGTGGTATCTATAAGTCGGTAGATGGTGGAGCGTCTTGGGAAAAAGTGACCAATGGCCTACCGGAAAATTTGATTGGCAAAATAGACGTGGCGGTATGCCCCTCCGATTCACGTATTGTGTATGCACTTGTTGAAGCGCCTGGTAAAGAGGGAGGCTTATATAAGTCGATCGATCAGGGTAATTCCTTCGAGCAGGTCTCTGACTTTGGAGGCATCCGTACTCGGCCATTCTATTACACCAATATTAGAGTTGATCCTAAGAATGCGCAGGTCGTTTATTCACTGGCTACACGCTATTATAAGACGGTAGATGGTGGCAAAAACTGGCAACGGATGAATCCACCTCATGGTGATAATCATGATATGTGGATTAATCCCGATAATCCACAACTATTCATACAGGCGAATGACGGTGGTGCTAATGTGACACACAACGGTGGCCAAACTTGGTCTACTCAGTTTAATCAGCCTACTGCTGAAATCTATCAAGTAGAGGTAGATCTCCAGTTCCCCTATTGGTTATATGGTGGCCAACAGGACAATTACACGACCGTTGCCGTTCCAAGCTTGCCGCCAGATGCGCGCCAAGTTGACGGTATCGGATGGATTATCAATACTGGTGGGTGTGAGACTGGGCCTGCTGTACCAAAGCCAAATAATCCGGACATTGTATATTCTAATTGCAAAGGAAGGTTTGGCGTCTTTGATAAGCGCACTGGGGTAGAACGCTCTTACTATGTGGGAGCTTCAAATATGTACGGACACAACCCAAAAGATCTACGTTATCGCTTCCAACGTGTGTCGCCGATTCACGTGTCTCCCCACAATCCTGATGTGGTATATCATGCGTCTCAATTTGTCCATCGGACAACGGATGATGGAGTGAGTTGGGAAACTATCTCCCCAGACCTGACTGCTTTTGAAGCGGACAAGCAAGTGATTTCCGGTAGTCCGATCACACGTGATATTACGGGTGAAGAATTCTACAGTACGATCTATGCACTCCGAGAGTCTACTATCAGCCAGGGGCTGATCTGGGTGGGCGCAAACGATGGCCCGGTCCATGTGACGAAAGACAATGGTGCTACTTGGCAAGACGTTACTCCGGCTGGCCTACCTTCCGGTGGACGTGTTGATGCCGTAGAACCTTCACCACATGACCCTGCCAAAGCTTACGTAGCTGTTCTACGTTACCAGCTAGGGGATGAGCGGCCATACATTTATCGGACGAATGACTACGGTGCCAGTTGGACCTTATTGACAGGCCCAAGAAGCGGAATGCCGCAAGATTTTCCGACGAGAGTTGTACGTGAGGATCCACAACGTGCGGGTCTCCTATATGCGGGCACGGAGTACGGTATGTTTATCTCTTTTGATGATGGTGCGAACTGGGAAGCGTTCCAGCAAAACTTGCCGGTCACTCCAATTACCGATATCAAGTGCCATGAAGGTGATCTGGTTTTGTCTACGATGGGACGCGGTTTCTGGATTATGGATGAGCTTCACCCACTGCATGATGAAGGCTTTTCTACTGAGCGTTCAGAGCCATATTTGTTCCAACCTAAACCAACCATTCGTTACCGTGCACCGATGATTCGTTCTGCTTCTGTACTAGAGTATCCAGATCCAGGCTTGACCATCGACTACTTTGTGCCGGAAGGAAACACCGAAACGGTGGTTATTCGCATCTTAACTGCAGATGGGAAACTCGTTAATGCTTTTCGAAGTGATAGCTTGCGAGCTTCCAAGGAGCGTGTGGAGAATATGGGCTTGAACCAATCGGAGATTCTGATTACTCGATCTTTGGCTGATGAGCCAGGTCTTCAACGCTTCCGCTGGGATCTAAAGGCTCGTGGAGCTTGGCATGCTCGAGCCAGCCGTAGCTACCGGAATGGCCCCGTTGTGCCTCCAGGAACATATCGCTTGGAGGTTCGAATTGGCGATTGGGTACAAGATCGAGAGTTTGTGCTGCTACCGGATCCACGTGTATCCTCAAGTAGTGTTTCGGTGCAGGATATGCAAGCTCAGTACGATCTACAAGAGCAAGTCAATGGATTGCTCTCGCAGGCTCGTCGATTGGAACAGCAGTGGTCTAAAGCACATAAAGGCCTGAGTAAGGCAGAACAGGAAGCGGAGCACGGACAACAGTTAAGTGCAGCCCTGACGGCCTTGCAAACGGAGAGAGATATGATTTATCCGCAACCGAAGCTCATTGGTCAAATTGAATACCTGGGCTATATGTTGAGAGGTGCGGATCAAGAGCCTGGGCGGGATGCTATTGAGCGATTGGCAGAGCTCAAAGCCCAGCTAACAGAATTAGAAAAATCAGTCGGTACAGACTAGTAGCTGCCGCTGCAGGTGTATTGAACTGAGAATCACAATAGGAGAAAGGAAGGGAACTATTCGTTGCTTTCCTTTCTCATTCATACCTGAGCAAGAATGCAGCGTTTCTTTTTGACACCAATTATCAGTATCCTTTTCTGCGTGATTCTATGCGGGCAAGCGCCACCCCCACCTCCTCCTCCGCCAACCCCGCCCCCTCCACCAGCAGTTGAAGAAGTCTTTAGGATTGTAGAGGAGATGCCTCGTTTCCCAGGCTGTGAAAACAAAGCCACATTAGAAGAAAAAAAGGCTTGCGCTCGAGAAGAGTTAGATCGTTTTATCTATAAGAACCTGGTGTACCCTGAGGAGGCGCTACAGGCAGGATTAGAAGGAACTTGTGTCATCTCTTTCATTATCGAAAAAGACGGAAGCATTGATTGTATTGCGATTCTGAAAGACCCTGGCGCTGGAATGGGAGATGCAGCCGCAGCAGCTATTGGCTTAATGAATGAACAGGGGATCAAATGGACGCCCCAGCGAAGTAGGTCGCGGCCTGTTCGAATACAATTTAATGTCCCGGTCAACTTTCGATTACCAAAAGAAGAAGGTGACCATGGCCTCGAAAAATAGTAGATATTTGTGCTCACCATTTTTCTCCCATTGCAATTAAAGAATAATAAAGATGCAGTTCCATTCGAAATAGTCGAGTGTACTGAGAACGGATACTGCTTGCATAACATCATTCGATAAACCATCAAAAGTCATTAATATGCGCTTTTCCACATGCCTAGTGATTTTGTTTACTGTTCTCTTGAGTGTTCCGATGTGGGGACAAGAAATTGAAGCTCCACCCCCACCTCCTCCTCCGCCACCCCCACCTCCTGCGGAAGAGATTTTTGTAGTCGTTGAAGAAATGCCTCGATATCCAGGTTGTGAAGACTTGGTTGATCGTGCTAAACGCCAACAATGTGCGCAGGAGTCATTGTTGAAGTACATCTACGAGAACATTCAATACCCAGAAGCAGCCAAGGCAGCCGGCCAGGAAGGTACAGCTGTAGTAGCCTTCGTCGTGAGAGAGAATGGAACATTGGATAACATCAAAGTTATCCGTGATCCGGGAGCAGGTATTGGAGATGCCGCTGCCGCTGTTGTTCACAAGATGAATGAAGATGAAATACGATGGATTCCAGGCAAGCAACGAGGTAAAGCTGTGGCAGTGCGCTTCAATCTACCCGTTCGCTTCCGTATTCCCGATGAGGAAATAGTCGAGGTTCCTGAGCCAGAAGAGGAAATAATGGAAGAGGAGCCCATCTTTATTGATCAGGAGATTGAGGAGGAGATTGAAATGGCGCCCCCGCCCCCTGTTTTTGAGGAAGAAGTAGAAATGGCACCTCCACCTCCACCACCGCCGCCAGTTATTGAGGAAGAGATTGAAATGGCCCCTGCTCCCGCTCCTGCTGCCCCTAGAAAGGTGGAAGAAGTCTTTAAGGTTGTAGAGGAAATGCCTCGTTTTTATACCGAAGATTGTGAAGGGAGGTCTCGTAAGGATATGAAGGAAATCTGCTCGCAAGAACAAATGCTACGATTCATCACCGATAATGTACGTTACCCTTCTGAGGCAAAAACTGCAGGAATAGAAGGAGTTTGTGTGGTTAACTTTGTAGTTGAAAGAGACGGTAGCTTGTCTAGCGCTACGCTCATTCGAGATATCGGAGGGGGCTGCGGCCAGGAAGTACTTCGATTAGTAGAGTTGATGTCGGCTCCTGGTCAGTGGGTGTCAGGCAAACAGAGAGGTCGGCCGGTACGAGTATCTTATAATCTCCCGGTGAGATTCAAGAATCAATAATTAGGTAAGTGAAGGAGTCAGGTGCTTTCGACAAAGCACCTGACTCTTCATTATTACCACATCAACATCCAGCGCCAGCCCATTGCTGTGCCGTTCATTGAGCGATACATTTCCTTTCCTTTCCAATCCAATTGACCAGAACCAGCGTCGCTGCCGCCACCTTCTTTTGAGAAGAAAACTTCTTCACTGTCCCAAGTCAGGGCTGGTTGGTCAGCTTTTTCCAGAAGGGTGTTGATGGCTGCCACTTCACTGCCCATACGTTGGTCGAATTGAACCTTTACCTGGTCCATGGCGGTCTTTAAGCGCTCCGCCTCGGTTAATTGCGATTGCGAAGGTTTACCAGGGTACTGACTCACTTTCATGTAGAGTTGCGAGATCCGTTCGCGGATCTGTTCGCCTTCGTCTACGTAGAAGTCGCCTTCTAAAGCCACCAGAGTGCTCATCGTTGCCTTAATCTGTTCTTCCAGATTGTCCACAGCGGCTTGTGGTTTGCGTTTCAGGTCTTCAATCTCCGATAATTGAGTTTGGAGTTGCTCGTACACTTGATAGATGTAAGCCAAGTCTTCACTCATTTCGTACAGTTGCATGGTAGTCTCACGCTGCACGGTCCGATCTTCATCACTGTACGGAGCGTTCGGGTCATTTGCCAAAGTAAAGGTCGTACTGTAAGTATCTCTTCCTTTGATTAACCTAACCTCGTATTCACCAGCTTCCAGGTTTGGTCCAAAAATGGAACCAATCAAGGCGGATCGGTTGCGAGTAGGTGCAGACTTCGGTGGAGGCATGCTAGTTGGCATACTTACAATATTGATACCTGCCGATTTACCTGCTGGGATCTCCCGAACCTTTTCACCATCCTTATAGATCTCGAAATACATCTTACCGAAGGTGTGGCGCTTTTTGTTGTAGTAGATCACTTGAGCTGCCGAGCTTGGGTTTCCAGCTGCAAAGTTACCTGAGCCTCCGAACCAGTTACCTCCGGCACCGGGATCACGAAGTAGGGTAGTGGATGGAGGAAAGAAAGCGACTTTCTCTTCCAGCATGCTGGTAGTCAGTTGCTGCAATGGACCGAGATCATCGATTAGGATAATACCACGGCCGTGGGTTCCCATTACCAAAGAGTTTTCACGTTCGTGAATAACCATATCCCGAACGCCGACTTTCGGCATGTTGTTGGTGAAACGTGCCCAGGTTTGGCCATCATCCAATGAGATGAAAAGTCCAAACTCGGTTCCTAGATAAAGAATGCTAGGCTGCTTGAGATCTTGTCGTACGCTAAGCGCATATCCTTCCGTACCTTCTTGCGATAGGCGAGTCCAGGTTGCTCCTAGGTTCGTCGTCTTGTAAACGTAAGTAGTGCCATCACCGGTGCGGTGCCCATCAAAGGTCACATATGCAGTTTGCGCATCATGCGGACTAGGCTCAATAAAGGTTACCCAGGTGTTGGCTGGTAGGCCAGGAACATTTGGGATAACATTATTCCAGTTCTTGCCACCATCGCTAGTTACCTGTAGGTTGCCATCATCGGTTCCGGCCCATACTGTTTGGCCGGCAACAGGAGATTCTGCGATAGCGTATACTGTACAGTGGTTTTCTGCAGTGGAATTGTCGATACTTAGACCACCGGAAAGGTGCTGTTGCTGCTTCTCCGGATCATCAGTGGTGAGATCACCAGAGATGCGCTCCCAGCTTTCACCCATGTCCTCACTTCGATACAAGTACTGGCTAGCAAAGTACATGCGGTCAGGGTTAGAAGGGCTGAGGTGAATAGGAGAATTCCAATTGTATCGTAAGTCCTCTTCATCATCCTGTCGGTACGGCGCTATGGATTTAGCCACACCGGTATTCTTATCATAGCGAACAAGGTTGCCGCCCTGGTACTCTGCAAAGATGATGTTCTCCTTTTCTGGATGGCGGAAAGCATAAAAACCATCACCACCATATACATTAGTCCAGTCGCTATTGCCAATTCCTCCCGCTCTGCGTGAAGGGCCTACCCAAGAACCATTGTCTTGCAGACCACCATATACATTGAAAGGCGTAGCATTGTCGACGCTCACATGGTAGAACTGAGAAACAGGTAGGTTCATCCACATTTTGGTGGTGCGGCCACGATCAATACTCTCGTAAATGCCACCATCAGTAGCGACCAGAATGTGTTTGCTGTTCGTTGGGTCAATCCATACATCGTGAATGTCGGAGTGCACGCTGCTGCCTATGGTACGGAATACCTGGCCACGGTTTTCACTGATGATGGCCTGGAAGCCACATTTTATGACGATGCTGTCATTGGTGGGATCAACCTTTATGTTACTGAAATAGAATGGGCGCACCGTGGTGTTGAAGTCATTGCTCACTTTTTCCCAGTTGGCACCGGCATCTGTACTTAGGTACAGGCCTTTTTTGTCAAGGCTTTTGCACTCAACGGAAAGGTAGATGACGTCAGGATTCGTTGGAGCTACACTAATGGCCATTCGACCTAGCTTTTCGTCTGGTAGGCCATTCTGAATTGGTGTCCAATCCTTTCCGCCATTGGTGCTTTTGTATACGCCACTACCACCAGTGAAGCCAGAATCAAAAGTCCACGGCAAGCGACGGAAGCTCCACATTACAGCGTAAACGGTCTCTGGATTTTGCGGATCGAAATCAAGATCCGTAGCGCCCGTGTTTTCGTCGATATATAGGATTTTCTCCCAGGTCTGTCCACCGTCCGTTGTTTTGAAAACACCGCGTTCTTCATTAGCATCCCAGAGGTGGCCCAGAGCTGCTACATAGACCGTATTAGGATCGTCAGGATGAACAATAATATCTGAGATACGCTCAGAGTCTTCGAGTCCGATGTTCTGCCAGGTAGTGCCGCCATTGGTGCTCTTATACATTCCGGTACCTACCGAAACACTGTTTCGCGGCCAAGGCTCACCCGTACCAACATAGACGGTGTTTGGAGCACTAGGAGCTAAAGCGATTTTTCCAATGGATTGGGTGTAGTCATCAAAGATGGGGCGTAATACCGTTCCGCCGGTGACTGTTTTCCAAACACCTCCGCCGGCAGCACCAACGTAGATAGTCGTAGGGTCTTCAGGGTGCACGGCTAGTGTACTTACCCGGCCACTCATCACGGCTGGACCAATCTTCCGAGCACGCATGCCCGAAAGGAGTTTAGCGTCAGTACTGAGCCCTGCTGTCGTTTCACTCGCGGTTTGTGCACTTGTGGTAGTGCCAGCGAGTAAAACTATAAAGAGAATAGAAAAAAGAGAATAGATAGTTCTCATAATGAAGGGTGTTGTAGTGGTGGTAGAAGCCATTTTGCGTGTTATGGCTTACATGAGCACGATACAATACTGGCTCTAACAGTAAAACTGTAGAGCCAGTATGAGTACCCTGCCAGTATCTACCGGCTTCTTATAATGGGTACCTTATTATTTGTCCGTCTTAGGGTAAGCGAACATAGAGTCATCTATATCAACGTTGAGGTCAACCTTAGTAACGGTTAGCTCAAACTGTGTAGCGCCATTCACTTTTGATGTGATCGACATCGGAATCATTAGACCGTTCACCTCCTCATAAGAACTGAGGTATGTTTCTACTGCTTGACCTTCCATCTGACCGCTATCGATAATGGTCTTAGTCATGATTGGAATCATGTATTCTGGATCAAAGTAGTGGAACTCCTCAGAACCATCCTCTTTAGTCATTTTCACCTCAAGACACATAACGCCGTCCACTTCTACGTCATTGGTATACTCGATGGTATGGCCTTTTTTCGCGTAGTCGATGAAGTCGTCTTCGAAAGTCTCTTTGGTGAACTCCTCAGACATTTCCTCTGGCATTGGCTGAGCATCCGTAGCTCCCATGAATGGATTGATCCACCAGGCTGTTTCACCATCATAGGCTTGTACCATTTGCTGGCCCTGGATGTTGATCTCCATGCGTTGCTTGTTTGGTGGTGCCTGAACCATCACGCCTGGGAATTCCATACCCATTTGCGACATTTTGGCTTCCATACGCATACTGGTAAGCGCCTTCCAGTTGTCTACGCCACCGATGTTCTCCAAATATGTACTCACGATCTCATCTGCAGTTAGGTCTGCTGATTTTTCTTGAGCGTGACCGATAAAGAAACCCAGCGACATAGCGCACATCAATAAAATGTGTTTCATTCTACTTCTTATTTTTTACGAAAATGATTTTTTGGTCAGATTGTTAGTCGATGCCTAGTAATCTGCTATGATTAAATAGGTATGCTATTAGTAGCAGCAATCCCTATTTTATTACACTCGAAAGTTGCAGAAAGTACATTAGCTGCAGAAAATTATTCGATGAATGGATTATGGTGTTGGATTAACATTCCCGGGTAAGCGTAGAAGACCAACTTGGAATGCGTTAAATGAACGAGTAAGTAGGACTAAATAATCTTCATTCGACCTGGATTCTAGCGGTATGAAAGACTTTCTGTCCGTTGTGGGCATAGTAAACAATGATTGCTCATGAGATATGGAGCCATTGCTGTTAATAACAGTCAGGTCGGTAAAAAAGGCTTTAGCGCTTCCGCTACCCCTTATCTCCATCCGCTCTTCCCGTGTTTTGTCATCGTGATATACTAAAAAGAGTTCATTGCCAACTAGTGCAGAGGTGAACGAAGTTCGCTGTGGAGAGGTAGTGTCAAAGGCTTTGTCGATTTTCTGCATCAATACAGACTGTCCGTCAGGATCAAAGATGACTGCTACAATTTGATTGGTATTATAAGTCCTCTGCATATTCAGACTCATGCTAGCTCCCGTAGTTCGAGACAAGCTTGTACTGTAAGTCTCCTCCGCCAGAAAGCCAAGCTTACCATCAGCAAATCGGACAAAAGATTTAATGAAGAATTCGTTGTCAAGTCCTCTATCCCATCTATTGGCCCACTTACTCACCAGATCTTCGAGGAAGTAGGGTGAGAATTCTTGTTCAATCGTGTTGCCTTGCGTGAAGTCTCTATTCACTTTCACAGAGAAAACCCCTTGTAGGTTGCTATTGCGTCTGGTATCGGTATACATGCCGGCCACGACAACGTCATCACCAGAGGTGCTCGGTATATACAAGCCAGCATACTGTGGTGCATACCCCTTCTCCAGAGATATCTCCATCTTTTGAATCGCCCCGTCTGAGGTGATTTTGAGTAATTCGTAACTATAGGAAGGGAGACCGGCATTCTGCCGACGCTCTGCAAACTCTTTCCAAGCTCGGACCAGTAGGTAAACCTCACCAGCGTTACTTATGCCGGAGTGTAGTACTTCGGCATTATTCTCACCATAATCCAGTATATAAGCTTTGTCCCATAGTGGATTAAAATCAGCGTCGTAGACATTTATCGTTATCTCCTCAGGTTCAGTGCGTAGTCGATTGAGGTTTGTCTGGGTAAGTAAAACGACTGAGCCATTGGGGCTTGTAGTTAAAGGACTGTTTATCTTCTGGATTGCCTCAGTTGCGGCTTCGGAATTTTTGAACCGTACACTTTGGCTGGCAATCTGTTGTACGTCGGCAAAGCTTTGGTTTTCAAAACGGCTCGTAAATGTTCGCAGTTCTGAAGTGCGTAAGTCGTATTGGTTAAAAACAGTGAAGCTGCCTGCTCGTGTATTAATGATACTTCCCAGGTGCAGTCTTTCTTTTCCGGTGTTGAATTCTACTGAGTTAGACTCCAGTAAATTGTGGTTCCAGTCAAAGCTTAGTAATGTACTTTGGGCACGGGAGTGTGCTAGCATGTGGTAGGCATCATCCGTAAGGCCTACCAGGAAAAATTCGTTTTCAAGAATTCCTGCTTGGCGATATTCATTCCCCCAACTTACTTCATACGATTGGGCAAGAAGGGTGCTAAAACAGAAAATAGAGACAAGAACAAAGAGGCACTTTCGCATTTGATTAGAGTTTTGTGGGTGTCAATAATCAAGTATTATCTCATGAGAAGCGGTGTAGACTTCTCCTATGATTTAATCGTAGCGCGGTAGAATACATTATCAGTAACAGTCAAGGCGTAGGCCTGCAAATGATTAGGGTCGAAGCAGGCCAAATTGGTAGTTTTTGTCTTTGCGCGTGTAAAGTAATATTCCGTCTTTGGTTGTGTAGCTTAATTGTGGTAAAAAGAACTTTGAGCCTACTACCTCGTTCGTAAATAGCAATTGTCTATGGGTCTCGCGGAGGTATTTGTTGAGGATGACTATGTCTGTGGGGATGGCGCTGTATCTTCCGTAAAGTTGGAGCGCTGCGCGTTCCGCCCGAGTCTTGTCGTCATTAAATATCAAGACTAATTGATCGTCTACAACCTGTGCCACGAAGGAAGTGGCTGCTAAGGTTGTTGAGGCAAAGTCCTTCTCTACATAAGCCTCCTTAAACACTTCTCCTCTAGGAGAAAACAATACAATCAAGAGCTTGTTCGTGTGGTACAATGTCTTGGTCCCAGGCTCGATGATTCGTGGCTCCTCTGTCGAGAAGGTTTCCTCCGCAATAAAACCAAGTTCACCCGTTGAGAGCGTAAAGAAGTTTTGGATGGCGAAACGTTCATTCAGGCCGAAGCTCTGGTCCGCAGCGCTATTGTCTCTCACGCCTCTGATCAGTTCATCACTGAAGAGGGTTGTCTCCTTGGAGATGACCGAGAAGTTTTCGTCAATAACCAGATGGAAGGCTCCTTTTAGGTTGCCTCTGGAGTCTATGTCCGTATACATGCCCGCGAGTACTAGGCGTGGTTTATTCCCTTGCGATAGATGTATGTCCGCGTACTGAATGGTAGTTGTATTGGTTAATTCTAAGTCAAGCTGTAGCGTCGTATCTGGGGTCACCTTAAGCAGTTCGTACCGATACTTTAAGAAGGCGCCGGTGGTTGACGGCTCTCCGATACGATTGTCCACTGCCATTAGTGCATAAACCTCCCCCAGTTCGTTGATGGCTATGCGTACTAAACCTGCCTCATTTCTCTTGTAAGGAAAGTCTAGCGTGGTTTCCCAACGTAAGCTCAGATGCTCATCATAGGTCTGTATAGTGAGCGCTAAAGCTTCTTCATCCACCACCTCATTAAAGCTTTGACTAGCAAATACGATTAGCGAAGAATCTGGACTAGTTTCTATCCGATCGAACTGCGGTACCCGAAGGCCGGCAATGCTGGTGTAAGCGTAAAGATCGGAGTAGGCAAAGGAAGAGGAATAAATGAGTTGAGGAGTAGTCAGGGAATCCGCTTCGAACTGGTTAACGTAAGTGTGCCGTTCTCGCGTCTTTCGATCTTCTTGAATAAAGACACCAAGGGTTTTCTCACGGGTGTGAATAAAACGTTTCAGACTCAGCTGGTCTTCGTTTTTGACGTCAAACGAAATGGGCTGAGAATTAGTGAGGCGGTGGCTCCAAGTGTAACTCTGGAGCGTTCTTCCCTTCTTGCCGGAGGAGAAGATGTGATAAGCGTCAGATGTAGTCCCTACCATTGACAGCGTACTCAGCGATCCACGAGGTGTTTTGAGCTCTTCACTCCAGCGTGCTTTGTAGGATTGTGCGTGAGAAGTGATGGAAAGTAGGAACAGGAGTAGGGGAATAAGGTAGAACGCTTTCATCATGTACGATTCTCTGAACTATACAGCTAAAACTACAAAACCCCCGCTGCGATTGCCACAGCGAGGGTTCTTATCATTTAGTAAGCGAGGCTTACTTCTCTTCTGGTTCACGACCACCGTCTAGGTGATCTTGGTAAGCTACCAATTCGTCCCATTTGCCATCGGCAGCCAGGCGAGCTTGCTTAGCCCATGTTGTAGGCTGGTGCATGCGGTAACGAGGACCTGCATCATCCAGGATCTGCTGAACTTTCTCAGTAGGAGCGTTAGCCAATTCTTCCCAAGTGGTGATACCACCTTCGTGCAATAGGCCTTCGATTTTTGGTCCTACACCTTCGATCATCTTCAAGTCGTCTTGCTTGATAGACTTGCCATTAGGCAATTTGATCTTTTCAGCCTTAGCTTTCTTAGGAGCTGGAGCAGCAGCAGGTGCTTCAGCAGCTACGCTGCGTGCTTCTGCTACAGGTGCTTCTTCTACAACTGGAGTCTCAGCTACAGGAGCTGGAGCAGCTTTCTTAGGAGCAGCCTTCTTCGTAGGCGCTGGAGGAGCAACAGCTACCTCACCAGCAGGAACGATGCTCACGAACATGCGGTCAGAACGACGGCGACGGTAAGCAACCGTACCATCAATCTTTGCGTGTAGGGTAAAGTCTTTACCCATGTATACGTTCTCACCTGGGTGATACTTAGTACCACGTTGGCGAACGATGATGTTGCCTGCTTTGGCATGCTGACCACCGAAGAGTTTAACACCTAAGCGTTTACTATTACTATCGCGGCCGTTGTCAGTACTACCTACACCTTTTTTGTGTGCCATTGTTTACTGTTTTTTTCGTTAACAATTGTACACCGACTTAGCCGGCGATGCTATCAATTTTGATCTTAGTGAAATGCTGGCGGTGACCATTCTTCACGCGGTAACCTTTACGGCGCTTCTTCTTGAATACGATCACTTTATCACCCTTCTGATGGCCTAACACCGTAGCATTAACTTTGGCGTTCAGAACCGGCGTGCCTACCTGAGTGCTACCTTCTTTGTTGATCAACAAAACTTGATCGAAAGATAGGTTGTCACCCTCGTTTGCTTCTAGCTGGTGGACGAAGATCTCTTGACCTTCCTCAACTTTGAACTGCTGACCAGCTATGGTTACGATTGCGAACATTGGAATATGTTTATTTAATTGAATTTCCTTAACGGCGGGCAAAGATACGCTTTATCCCTGAACTTGGCAAAGAAGTAAGTAAAATATTACTACTCAATCGTTTGCTTTCTCAGCTGCTCGAACAAGCGCCCCAGCAAACTCCGTTTTTCGGTGAGAATAGTGGCCTCAGCGCGCATCTGTTGCCGGAGCGTGATCGTATGATCGTAGGTGGTGTTGAGGCCTTTCGGTAGATTGAATAATACGCGGTACCCCCCATCATTTTGGCGCGTAGCAGCGGCAATCGACAAAACCTCCGCCTCAAGTTTGCCGTAGCGTTGCGACGGGAAGGCTAATACTTCCAGGTAAGCATCTGAAGCTACCCCGACTGATCCACTTTCTAAATCGGGTAAAATACCCTGTGCACGATAAATGACTTCTTCGGTCGCTGGAATGATACCTAAGGGTACTTGCTGTCCGGTTAGGGGCGTTCCTTGATTAAGCTCTTCAAAAAAGGTGATCGTCCCCGGAGCAGTGGCTTTTAACAGATAGCTGTCTTGCCAATTCATCAGCGCTTGTTGTAAGTTTCTATACTGTGCTTTCCACTGCAACCATAGTTCAAGTGAAGCTCCTTCGCTTTCAGATTTTAGCTGTGATTTGGTCCCGCTTAGTTGTGCAATTCTGCTACGAGCTTGGGATAGTCTGTTTTTCTGTTCTTCCAACCGCCGTTGCACGCCTAGGAATCGTGTCGCCGACTGGTCTACCTCAATTTGACTTGCTGATTCTCGTCGCAACAATTCTTCGAACTGCTTTAGGTTTCGTTCAGCGATCGCCAGTTCCAGGCGTAGGGTCTCCGTTTGATCATTGAGGTTGGCTTGGAGCAGCTCTTGTTCCTTGATCTGAGCATCCAGCTGAGCAAGCTGTTCTGAGGTGAATCGTTGCTTGAGTTTGGCCTTGATCTCGGCCGTAGTATTGAGGAGTTGCGTGTAGGCCAGGCCAATATCCCCCAAGTGGAGTGGCTCGCGTAGCTCATAATTCGTCAAAAGCAATGGAGCATCTACCTTTTGTAGTACCTCCAAAATGCTGTCTAAGTAAGTAGCATCCGCAAAATCGACTCTGCTGTCTAGAAGCAAGACTGCATCTCCTTCTTCTACAGGGCTCCCTTCTTCCACGAATACTGCTGCTATCGTCCCATCCATCCGGTTTACAATCGGTATGGGAGGTGGCACACTGCTAATCGTTACGGGTAGTTCAACCTTGTCGGGGTATTGTACCAGTGCGGCTAAGGCGAGGAAGAGTAGTAGCAACACTACGACGGTGGTGGTCCCCCAGTGCAGCATCCAACCCGCAGGTTTACGAAAAACCTCTAAGGTTTCATCAGGAGTAGGAGCTTGGAAGGAGGAGCGATGCATAGGGAATTTGTAAGTGAGATCTTGTGTCGTCGAAAGATACGCCTTTGGTGCTTTCCTATCAAGCGCTAGGGCAAAAGCCAAAACGTATGCCTAATTCAATTTGGCAATTAGTCAAATAGCTTACTCAAAGCTACATGCTGCAGTAACATAATCGTCTTTGCATCCTTGATTTCACCAGTCTGGATCATATTTAGTGCTTCAGAAAAAGGATACTCTAAGACCTCTATATCTTCTGTTTCTTCGGCTAAGCCGCCACCGTCGCTCACTTTTTGCGATGCTTCATATTGGCCGATAAATAAGTGCAGAATTTCTGTTACCGAGCCGGGCGACATATACGCCTCCATTACTTTTTGCACTTCTTGAATTCGGTAACCCGTCTCCTCTTCCGTTTCGCGACGGACACAATCTGCGGGATCCAACTCATCGAGCAGGCCGGCACATGCTTCAATGAGCATACCATCGGGGTTGCCATTTATGTAGGTGGGTAAGCGGAATTGCCTCGTAAGGAGTACTGACCCTTGCTTTAGATTGTATAATAATATGGCGGCACCATTACCTCTGTCATAGGCTTCTCTAATCTGATTTACCCATTGGCCATCACGCTGCTGAAATTCGTAGGTGTGTTTGCGAAGGATATACCAATTGTCACTTAGCAGTTCGGAGGTATGTTTGCGTACCATGGGGAGCGTTTTTTGATTGGATACTATAATTTAATAGTCCGTGGCGATTTAAGCAGCCATCCG